>Ga0172366_10000016_pt1 | contig 84992 bp, 74 predicted proteins | sample LakKivSesite69cm_FD_114533 | JGI IMG/M metagenome (GOLD analysis project Ga0172366, IMG submission 114533) | Sediment microbial communities from Lake Kivu, Rwanda - Sediment site 69cm | ecosystem: Environmental > Aquatic > Freshwater > Lake > Sediment | place: Rwanda: Western Province, Lake...
ATACCCTATGAAGGGCATGGATTCAAACGGCTCGAACCTGATCTGCGCTCAGTTGTCTCTCGTTGTCCGAGGCGGACAACTGGCGACGCGGTGCGCCTCGACCGGTGAGGTGCACGACTGCGCTACGGGGGCAATGATCCGACTCAGTCGGTGAAGCATGCCCTATGGCGGGCATGGATTCAAACGGTGAGAACTGCACTTGCGCTCAGTTGTCTCTGGTCATCCGCAGGCGGATGACTGGAGATGCAGCATGATTCCCCTATCAGAACATACGCCCCTTCACGAGCCATGCCGGGGGAGCCTGGAGCCGTCAGGCGCAGTATGTTGTCGGTGTAAGCGCTCGAGAAACCGATCCGGAGGTTCTGCATGGCCATCATGAAGTGCCCCGCCTGCGGCGGCCAGACTGACGACAGAGCGCCGGCCTGTCCGCACTGCGGGAGGGTGACAGGAGCCGAAGCCGGCGTCCCGGCAGGCTCGGTGATCTGCAGGAAGTGCGGAGTTCTGGCCCCGGAGGGCGGCACCTGCCCCGTATGCGGAGAAAGGCAGTCGGGCACGCCCCCCGCCGCCCAGAACAAGCGCGTAAGCGTGCTCATCGCCGCGGCAGCCATCGTCCTGGGCTTGGCAGTGATGATCCACTCGATGCTCTGCGCCACTTCAGGGAAGTAGGGGCAGCCGGCACCGAGTCACGGGCTCAGCAGTCCGATTGGCACGAACACCTCTGGGGCCCGCTTGCCCCGCGGTAGCTCCATGCGCTGCCTTCCTGATTTCATGCGAGCCATACGTTTTGGCCGGGGCCGAAGGCCCATTCGTCGTCCTGGAATACTACTGACCCTCCGGCGTCGAGGATGGTCACGAGCCTCTCCTATCCCGGATCCTCCCCGGCCGATGGCAGGGTCAGGACGAGGTCCCTGTCGGGGGAGACGGCTGATTCCTCAGGTCTCGGAGCCCTTCCAAGGGATCCGAACCAGGTGGCGTCCGAAGAGGTGCGGCTCGATAGAATCACTGCGACCGCGGCGGCGAGCACTTGGTCCCGCATCGTCAGCTCACTTCCCCTTCCGGATTCGATCCTCACACGGGCCTCACGGCAGGCTTCCCCGCCTGACGCTCGCGACAGGCCTGCACGGTCCGGACCGCACGAGCCCGCCGGGCCTTCCTCTCCTGGAGGTTTGTCCTCTCGACAACAGGCTTCCGCCCGCCCTCGAGGGTGAGCACGGCAGTACTGCGACGGCCTGCGAAGCCGGAGGCCCGACCTCCACCCCGGCTGTTGCGTCATGCGGCCTGACCTGCTATACTAGTTGCGGTGAATGCGATACGGAGGTAGCGCATGAAGGTTCTCTGCGTGATCGCGATCCTCATGCCTCTCGCCTCGGTCCATGCAGATCTCGTCTACACGTACGAGTTCCAGACGCTTCCGGCGGGATGGTCGGCCGAGTCCCCCTGGACTTTCGGGGGCTCGGGGGCCGTGCTGAGCATCGGCGCCAGCGGGGGCCCGCCCAGCACGGCCAGTGCCGAGATCCAGTCGGATTCCGCACCCCTTCCCCTATACGCAGGGACCGACTCGGTCAGAGTCGTGCTCAACTGCACGTACAGCCTGACGGGCTGGTACAGCTCGGGCGAATCCTATGCCACGGTGAACGCGAGGGCGTTTCTCGACGGTGTGGCCCACACCATCCTTTTTGACAGCGACTACTGGGGATGGAAGGAACGTGACGGGATGCTGGATGCGGCCTACCAGATCACGTTCCCCGCAAGCGAGGGGCAGGACCTGACCTTCAGCTTCATCGGGTCGGTCGGCGCATTCGGGGCATACGCGCACATCGACTGGACGATCACTTCCCTGGTGGTGACCGTCTACGGTCCCACATCGCTTGACAGGCGGAGCTGGGGGCGGATCAAGGCCCTGTTCTGAGACGACCCGGCCGCAGGTCCGGTCGAGACGACTGGATCAAGAGCCCGACAACTCCTCCTTCACCTGGCGGTCCACCCTCGAGGTGTTGAAGCCTCCGACTCTCCCCGCAGCCGTCAGATAGCCTTTCGCCAGATCCTCGGTCGTGCTCTCCAGCATCTCCATGAAGAATCCGTAGTTCAGAGCCTTCCGGGCATCCTCGTCATCCCCGCACAGGATGTCGATCAGGTACTCGATCATCTGGTCGAGGCCATAGAGCTTGATGTGCAGGAGCTCGTGTACGACCACTTCCTCCAGGCATGCCGGATCGAGGCTGGCGCTGATCATCACCGTGGCCAGGCGGTTCGGCGTGTCGATCTTCACATCGCCGTTCTTCCGCCACGGCTTGTCGACCACCATGCAGTCGATGTCCCATTCCCGTAGACGCAGGATGTCCTGCAAGTGTTTCACCTTTGCCCGGATTGAGTCCTGATCGATCAAGGCCAGCCACCTTTCCCTTCACTGCTCCCCCGCTCCACCGAAGACTCCGTGCCCGTGCCTATCTCAGCCGCACGCATCTGGAGGTCAGAACTGCATCCAGCGATGCCAGTCTGACCAGATAGACCCCCGAGGCCAGGCCAGAGCCGTCGAAGACAACCGAGTGCTCCCCCGCAGCAAGCTCCCCCTCAACCAAAGTCTCCATGAGCCTGCCTGAGAGGTCGAAGACGTCGAGCCTCGCGGAGCCCGCCTGCGGCAGCTCGAAGGCGACAGTGGTCGTGCAGGAGAATGGGCTGGGGCACGGCGGGCGCAAGGCGGCAAGCGGGGGCGATACCAGTCCTCCCTCGATTCCGGTGTCGCCCATCGCGATGAGCAGCATGTTGGCCATGCGCTTGTGCGGAATGGCATGACCTGCGTCGTCGGTGTAGACAGCATAGGGGAGTGCCAGGCTTGCCAGAGTGTCTGCAAAGGTGTAGTTGCACTCCACCAGGCCCGCCTGTCCGTCATTCAGGCCCCAGGTGAGCCCTATCATCAGCCCGGATGGCGGGTCCAGCTTCACCATGTGTGCGGGATTGTGGAGCTCCCAGAGTGCGTAGACGGACTCGACGAGCTCGCCATTCGAGTCCAGCGGGAAGTCGACCGAGTCGGGGGCAGACAGGTTGGGCGAGTACGCTCCGGCGTACATGAACTCGGCATTCGTATAGAAGCCGTTGCCCCAATCGTATGTGTAGGGTGGCTCAGGCTCCGGGCACTCGCTGATGACTTCCTCGATGACGTACGGCATGTCGATGACCATGTCCGGCACTGCGGAACTCGTGCAGACGCACTGGAAGAGGTCGGGATGCCGGAACGCGAGGTCAAGCGCGCCGGATCCCCCCATCGACAGCCCCATCACATAGCGCGCCGCGCCCCCCAGCGTGCAGTAGTGCTGGTCGACGAAGTCGATGATGTCCTGGATCACGTAGTCCTCGTAGTTGCCGTAGAGGATGGAATTGGCCCACATGCTGCCATTGTAGGGCGGACACCACCCTTCGGGGCACGCGAAGATGCACGGGTCGATCTCACCGGCCGAGACCAGGCTGTCGCGGATCGCCGCAATCAGGGTCGTGTCGCTCCATGAATGGGCTCCCCACCCGTGGAGCCAGATCGTGACCTGGTAGTCGATGCCGCCTGACGGACTGTAGCCTTCGGGAAGGTATGTCCAGAGAGGGTTCTCGAAACCGAGGGAGGGAGGCACGAAGGTCTCGTCGACCCAGGTGCCTCCGGCATCCGCCGTGCTGCCCAACAGCACGACGTACACAGGGACGAAGAGAAGCCCCTTTATCGTTCTGCTCCTTTGCTCCGAACACGAAACCGATGAGAGCCTGACAGGGCAGGCGCAGGACCGAGGCAGCGGACGAACCCGTGCCCAGACCCGCTGTGCTAGGAGAGACCCCGATGCAACCGTCTCACCCTCCGATCCCGGCGGATCCGGATCGGAGACGAGCTTGAATGACGAGGCTGGATTGACGCTCTCTGTGGAGGTCGAAACCGGACCCGCAGACGTTCACCCCGTGGTCGAATACCGGGTCATCTTGGGCATGTCAATGGCCGGTATGCATATCCAGAGAGTGGGGATCTGCCGGGATCGCCCTCCCGCAGGGCCTTTCGGCTACTTCAGCAGGACCCTCTCGACGACCGGCTCCGCCCCATTCTGGAGCGTGAGGATCGCCAGAGACCGGTTGCGCGGGCCGCAGACCGCGCCGGGATTGAGGAGGAGGGTCTTCCCTCTCCTCTCCTCCAGCCACGAGTGGGAGTGGCCGAAGATCACGATGTCGGGCTCCAGAGTGAACATCGCCAGAACCCTCTCCTCGAGGCCCAGGTGCGAGCCGTAGCCGTGGGCCGCACAGACCCTTAAGCCCTCGAGCCTGATGTCGATGCTGCGAGGCAGGATCCCCGCCAGCGCGTGATCGTCCATGTTGCCCAGCACGCCCTTCACCGGGGCCAGGCGCTCCAGGTCCAGCAGAACGTGCTCTTCGACGAAATCCCCGGCATGGATCACGAGGTCGCATTCGGTGCAGATCTCGTAGATCCTGCCGGGGATCCCTGACGCCCGTGTCGGAACGTGCGTATCCGACAGAACCGCTATTCTCAAGCTACCGTATCTTCTTCTTATGCCGGTTGGCGCGACTGCGCTTCTTGCGCTTGTGTGTCGCTATCTTCTGGCGCTTGCGCTTACGACCGTTGGGCACTTACCTGGCCACCTCTTCCTTGACGGCTCTGGAGGGCTTGAAGACGGGGACGAGGCGCTTCGGCACGATGACGGCTTCACCGGTGTGCGGGTTGCGAGCCTTGCGCTGATTGCGCTTCACGACCTTGAAGGTCCCGAATCCGCGGACCTCGATGTGCTCCCCACCGGCCAGGGCCTTCTTGACCTCGGCGAAGAACTGGTTCACCACTGTGGCGACTTCCTTCTTCGTCAGGCCAGTGGTGTCGGCGATGCTGGAAACGATGTCGGCCTTGGTCATCTTCTCCTCCTTGCCCTTCAGGAATCGGCGCCCGGCACCCGCCCGGCAGCCCTGTGAAACCGAATGCACCTGCTATTGCGCAGGCAAGCACCAACAAGCCAGCGGATCAACCCGATCTCCTCCACTCGGGGACGATGCCGCGAGGCCTGCCTGGTGGAGCTGACGGGAGTCGAACCCGTGACCCCTTGACTGCCAGTCAAGTGCTCATACCAACTGAGCTACAGCCCCACCGACAAAAGGCAACACAAGATACCCTCCGCGCGTAGTCTGTCAAGTACATGGAGAGGATTGATTTCAAGCCCTGTCGAGGGGCCTGAACACCCCCTCCGACGGCCCTCTCACCAGACCCGAGTCGAAGACGCAGACGACGACCTCCAGAGTGACTGCGACGACTCCCGAGAACAGATGCCCGCCGCAGACCGAGAAGTCGTCTCTGCCAAGGGAGGCATGCACATGGGCGAAGGGCTCCCCGTCCCTCAGGGAGATGTTGCCCTGCAGCGAGAGGACCTCGCACGGCCGGGCAACCTGCAGGTGCGAGTAGTCCACTCCGCCGAAGACCCCCAGGTCGACTTCCTCCAGCATGCCAACGCCGCAGACCACGGCCGCACCCTTCAGGCCCTCCCCTCCGAACCAGCTCTCCATGGCGGAAGGGAAGGACTCGCCCTTGTCGAACCTGAGCAGCGGGAACCTCCCGCCGGTCAGTACCCTCAACCGCTCCTCCTGACAGGGGCCGCCGCAGTCGGCGCCCAGCTGGGAGTCCCGGTCCTTATCGAGCCGTGGACTCCGCAGGGACACTCTATCGTGTAGTCGTCGCCTTCGACGCTGATCCTGTAAGGCTGGAGGTCGTTGGGGCACAACAGAGTGACGGATCGTCCGGCCACCCGGTCCAGCTCCCCGGTCGAAGTCGCCCATCGTCCATTGGCGGTCCGGAACAGCGCCTGGTCGGTAGCCAGCGTGTTCATGTTGGCCCGGCAGGTCCTCTCCCTCGCCACCTCGCGTATGTGATCGCCACAGCCAGGGAGGGCCGACAGCGCGAAGACGAGGAGAAGGAGCCCGGCGCTCCTCCTAGCGGCTCCCGACAACTACGACCCTCCTCGTGATGCCTGCATCGGAGGTATCCAGGCGAACCAGATAGACCCCCGACGGGACTCTCGACCCGTCGACGTCCTTCAGGTCCCAGACGAGCGTCCCGGAGCCTTCCAGAGCCGCTCCCGGAGAGGCCACGAGACGGCCGTCGAGGCTGTAGATGCCAATGGAGCCAGCGCCTGTCGCCACACTCCAGGGAATGGAAACGCTCGCCGCGGCCGGGCTGGGGAACGGAATGCCGAGCATTGTGACCCCGGGCCCGGAAGAGCCTTCTCCAGTGCCCATGTTGTACACCTCGACCTCGGTCGTCACGGGGGCATGGTTGCGGGCCCAGGCGGAAATTGATGCCGTGTTCGGCGCGGCAGGCATGAAGCCGATGCTGAAGTGCGCCACGCCACCTGCATCCGTCGTCTCGACCGCATACGTCGCCGGATCTTCCCATTCCCCCTGCATGAGGCATACGCGTGCGCCCGCCACCGGCCCGCCGGCGTCGCCGACAGCGACGTCGAACGTGTTCGGACCCTCCCAGAGGGCGCCCGGAGGATCCATCGTCAGAGCGCCCTGGGGCTCCTGGCTCCACATCGGCAGTTCGGGATCTCCGAAGCAGGTTATGGACTTGGCGATCCAGTCATAGTGAGTGTCCGAGCCGATCAGGGGGATGTAGGCATCCCACGCCATCGCCGCAGCCTCTCCGAGGTGGTACATGTCCTGCACGAAGAAGTCGGCGAAGAACTGCTGGTCCACCAGATCGCTCCACTGGTTGCCCGGATCGGAAGGCTCTCCCCAGCCGTAGCGGGTGTTCATCATGCAGAAGCCGCCACCGTTGGGCGAAGTCACCCAGGCTTCGGCAAGGCATTCGGACGTGTCGAAGGCCCCGGACAAGCAGGCAATAGTGTCCCAAATACTGACGCGCCCGTGCGCCGAGATGTTGGTCAAGCCCATGAAGTCACTGTTCTGCAGATAGGCAGGACCGATGTCGACAAGCGTTTCTGCACCATGTCCCGCATGATTGACGAGCTGCATGCCCGCGTTGAGCATCTCCATCGTGGCAGCGTAGCTCTGCGTGCCGTAGCCGTCGTAGTGCTTGATGACCGGCTGCCATGCGGGGGGCGTGTACAGCGTGTCGATCTTCTCCTTGCCCGCCGAGCCCGGGCAGTAGGGCGCGTACCAGAGTATGCCGGTCGTGAATCCCATCGACGTGTACCAGGGGTCCGTATCGCGGACGTCGCGGATGGACGGCATCGAGTAGGCCATCACCTTCGACACGAAGATCCCGACCTCCGAGGCGTTCTCACACGGAGCCCGCCCGGCGAAGTAGTCGGGATGATAGTCCATGATGTCCTGGCCGATCTCGCCCCAGATCCCGTCGCCGTCGTGATCCCAGCTGTCGGCGCCGGGTGCCGTGTCGTTCATGTCCATGAAGTAGATGTCCGCAGCCGGATCTCCAACATACCCCTCGGCCGTGGCCCAGCAGTTGCGGGCGGCCACCTGCGCCGCATCCCCGCCCAGCAGGACCCACGTCGGGGCTCCTCCGTCATAGATGTCCCTGAGGAAGAACCGGATGCGCTGCGCCTGATCGACTCCGGAGTAGTTCATGTCGATGAACTCGGTCGTCACTATGCTCGCTGGCACCCCGATGGTTGTCTTGAACTGGGCCAGCGGCTCGAAGGCCGCGGCGAGGCTCTGCGGAGTGATGATCAGGTACTCGCCGTAGGGCAGGTCGAGCGGCGAGACGATCGACGCGCCCGAGGAGCGTACGTCGCCGGGATTGATCACCCTGGCCTCCACGACGCTCCTGGCGAAGTCCTCCTGCTGAGCCGTGCGCGCGCTCGGTGCCACGGAAGAGGCCGCAGGCGAGCAATGGATGGTGAAGTCCACGGAGTTCCTGATCGTCATCAGGCCGGTGGACGGGTCCCAGTCGACCGGGCGGAACACCAGATCCGCCACTCGGAAGCCCATCAGCGAGCCTTGTCCCGTCATCTCCAGCACCGGATAGCCCGTGTCCCTCGCATAGGCATCCTGCCTCCGTCCGACCGGAACGAAATCCTGCGGGCGCGAGATCGGGACCGCGTGCTGCATCGGGCGAAGGTCGACCCTCTGCTGGAGCGTCGTCTCGAGCACTTCATCGACCGTCAGGCTGTCGGCGATCATCCCGCCTGGCAGGGCGAGCAGCAGGGGCATGGCCGGGATCGCCGGATCTCCGGGATGGGCAAGCGGAGAAGCCCCGGGGATCATGATGCTCTGCCCGAACGGCCCGCTGGAGACGCTGAGCTGCCTGGAGTCGAAGTCGTAGTGGAAAGAGTAGTCCTGTGCCAGCGCACTTCCGCAGGTCAGGACCATCGAGACGATCAGGACTTTCATCGCTTTCCTTCCATCGAGTAGGTCTCCGGCCTCCTGTCGCGGAGGCAGTCGAGCTTCTGCCGCATCCGGCCCACGTCGGCCGGATCGATGATGAAATCGCTTGTGCCGCGGCCAGTGCCGGCCGGCTCGACCAGCGCCCCGGAGGGATGCGACACCCCTCCCCCGCCGCCGAACCTGACGCCCAGATGCTCGCCGCCGATGTTGCATCCCACGAAGAAGACCTGGGCCTCCGCGGATCTAGCCCTGAGAAGGCATCTGAACAGGTCCTGCCTTGCCTCGGGCCACTGCGCGGGCACGAACACGATCGATGCCCCCGCCAGCGTGAGCCTCCTGGAGAGCTCGGGAAACCGGAGGTCATAGCAGATGACCGAGCCGGCTTCGACCCCGCCCAGATCGAAAAGCCCCGAGGGCGTGCCGGGCGTGAAGGCCTTCTCCTCCCCCATCTGCCTGAAGAGGTGCACCTTCTCGTTTCGATGCACGAGCGAGCCATCCGGGGCGAATGCAAAGAGCGTGTTCCGGAGGCCCGAGGGCGTGATGACCGGCCAGGTGCCCGCGAGGAGCCAGCATCCGTGATCCCTCGCGAATCGAGGCGCCGACGAGTTCTGCATCTCCCCGGCCGTCACCGCGAGGTCGGCGAGCCTGTCGAGGACATACCCCGTGGCGAAGAGCTCCGGCAGGACCACCACATCGACCGCAGGGCCGGAGCCGCCGGCCTCGAGGAAACTGTCGAGCGCCCCGGCGGGTTCGGGTGGAACGGGCAGCTCGACAATCCTTATCCTGAGCATGACCTGCTATTGCCTCAGCTCACTCCCGGGAATAGTATCAGCCCGGGCGTCGAAGGCGTGGTTCGCAGTCGTCCGTGGCACCGGCCCGGCAGACTTGAGTCCCACGGTCAGCGGCGATGGTCCATCGGTCGCTGCATCTTTCCGGTGCTTAATATAGCCGAAAGGAGATCCCGAAGGTGTCCGCCCCCACTTCGAGCAGGCGCGCAAAGGCCATCCAGGCCTCGCCCATCCGCAAGCTGAATCCCCTGGCCGATGCCGCGAAGAAGAGAGGCATCGAGGTCTTCCACCTCAACATAGGCCAGCCGGACATCCCTACTCCGCCGGACTACTGGGAGGCCGTGAAGGACAAGATCCCCACGGTCCTCGCCTACGGCCCCAGCCAGGGCATACCGGAGCTCAGGTCCGCCATCTGCACCTACTACCAGCGCCTCGGTACGGACATCCGGCCCGAGCAGGTCATGATAACAACCGGGGGCTCGGAGGCCGTGATCTTCGCAATGATGGCCGCCTGCGACGAAGGGGACGAGATCCTCTGCTTCGAGCCCTTCTACACGAACTACAACGGCTTCGCGACCATGGCCGGCGTAAGCCTCGTCCCGATAACGTCCCGCGTCGAGAACGGTTTCCATCTCCCGCCCGTCGATGAGATCCGCAGCCGCATCGGCTCCAGGACGAGGGCGATCCTGATCTGCAATCCGAACAATCCCACCGGGACGGTCCTGAGCAGGGACGAGCTCGAGCAGCTGGGGTCCCTGTGCGTCGAGCGCAGCCTGTTCCTCCTGGCCGACGAGGTCTACAGGGACTTCACGTTCGACGGGCGCAAGCATGTGTCCGTCCTGGAGCTGCCCTCCGTTCCCGACACGGTGATAGTCATGGACTCGATCTCGAAGCGGTTCAGCTCGTGCGGAGCACGGCTGGGGAACGTCATCACCAGGAATGCGGAGGTGATGGACGGACTGAACAAGTTCGGACAGGCCAGGCTCTGCCCGCCGACCCTGGCCCAGTACGGGGCGGCCTACCTCTACGAGAAGCTCTCGGAGGGCTACTTCAGGCAGGTCTCCGACACCTACGAGAGGCGAAGGGATGTTCTGGTGGAGGAGCTCGACGGAGTCCCCGGCGTCTTCTTCCTGAAGCCGGAGGGCGCATTCTACGCCACCATCCGCATCCCGGTCGACGACGGGGACAGGTTCGCGGCGTGGATGCTGAGCGACTTCAGCCTCGACGGGAAGACCACCATGGTCGCGCCGGCCGCGGGGTTCTACGCGACACCGGGACTCGGAAGCGACGAGGTGCGCATCGCATACGTCCTCAACGAGGACAGGATGAGGGCGTCACTCGCGGTTCTCAGGAAGGGCCTCGAGGCCTATCCGGGAAGGAGAGGCTGACGATGCTCGAGTTCACGAGGATCGAAGGCGAGAGCAAGGGGAAGGTCGTGCTGTACGCTCTGAGCACCTGCGCCTGGTGCAGGCGCACGCGGCAGCTCCTCGAATCCCTCGGCGTCGAATATGACTACCTGTACGTCGACCTGCTCGACTCGAGGGACCAGGACGAGGCGATGGACGAGGTGAGGAAGCACAACCCGGCCTGTTCATTCCCCACGATCGTGGTGAACGGAGTCGAAGTCGTCCGGGGATTCGACGAGAACCGGATCAGGGATCTTCTGGGATGAGCGCCCCGACGGCATCGCAGCTCCTCGAGAAGCTGAAGCGTGACGCCGCCGCGGGGGGCTACTTCATCAACCCGGATGACCAGTTCGCACTGGAGCTGGCCCAGGGCCTCGTCAGGAACATCGAGCGATACGGCTACCAGGCCTGCCCGTGCAGGCTGGCTTCCGGCAGGCGCGAAGCGGACATCGACATCATCTGCCCGTGCGACTACCGCGACGCCGATCTGGGCCAGTACGGGGCCTGCTACTGCGCTCTCTACGTCAGCGCCGAGATCGGCAGGGGGGAGAAGGCGGCTTCGCCGGTCCCGGAGCGCAGGCCGCCGGGAGGGCCTTCGATCAAGGCCTCCGGAGGAGATGGGGCGGCCGCCCAGGGGTCACTCCCCTATCCGGTCTGGCGGTGCCGTGTCTGCGGATACCTGTGCGCAAGGGAGAGCCCGCCCGGGATCTGCCCGGTCTGCAAGGCCTCGGGCGACAGGTTCGAGAGGTTCATGTAGGCTGAAGGCTGAAGCCTGCGGCCTCCCTAGTAGCTCACCGCGTCCGGCTGCGGCCCTCCCGGACCGTCTATCCGTATCCACACAGCCGACGGCGCACACACGGAGGCCTCTCCGGCAGAGTCGATCCAGCCGGTCCTGACGCACTGCTGACCCGGACACGGGGACTCCGCGATCCTTGCCCTCCTTCCCGACACTTCCACCTTCAGGGGGCCCAGCAGCCCCTCCACGGTCATGACAGTGTCGAGCGGAAGACCGAATGCGGTCTCCCCGGCAGGAGAGCCTACGATCAGCCTGGAGGGTTCGCGGCCGCCTCCGAGGGCGACCAGTGCGGCTACCGCAAGTCCTGCCGCCACGAGCACCGCGTCTCCCGGCCTGAACCGGGGGATCGCCCGCCCGGGCGGGCCCTCAGGACCTGGTTCCCCGGAGGGAGGAGATGATTCCAAGAGGCTCCCCGCACTTCAGGCAGGAGCCGTTGCTCAACCCGGAGGCGTCGATGCTCCAGCCCATCCTCCGGACTGCGCAGCTCCCGCACCTGGGGCACAATGTGTTGCCTTCGCACGAGAGGTTGCCGGGATACACGAACTTCAGCTTCGCCGAGAAGGCTTCGACCGCCCTGTGTATCGTGTCGGGGGATGTCGGCGGGTTCTGCAGGCGGTATCTGGGGAAGTAGCGGGAGATGTGGAGAGGCACCTCCGGACCCGCCTCCGAAGCTATCCAGGAAGACATCTCCTCCCACTCGGAAGGTCGGTCGTTCTCGCCGGGGATGATGAGGAAGGTAATCTCCAGGTGCGCATCGGACCTTGCCACCCGGCGGATGGTCGCCAGCACGGCGTCCCTGTCTCCGCCGCACAGCCGCCTGTAGAAGTCCGGCGACCAGCCCTTCAGATCGATGTTCCAAGCGTCGGTGAACCCGAGGTACTCCTCGAGCGGGGCGGGATTCACGAAGCCGTTCGACACCATGACCACGGCCCCTCCGCCCTTTCTGACCAGCGGAGCGGTCTCGGCTATGTACTCGAACCAGATGACGGGCTCGGTGTAGGTGAACGCGATACCGCAGCTGCCGCCTTCCAGGGCCAGATGCGCGAGCTCCTCCGGCTCCACCAGCCGCGTCGGCGCATCACCCTGCGATATCGTCCAGTTCTGGCAGAAGGTGCAAGAGAGGTTGCATCCGGCAGGTCCGGTCGAGAGGATGGTGCTGCCCGGGAGGAAGTGGTAGAGGGGCTTCTTCTCGATCGGATCGAGAGCGAGGGAGACACATCGTCCCCAGCCTGGGAGGGCGGGTCGGCTTTCGACAAGGCCTCGCACGCGGCACAGCCCCAGCGGCGACGACTCGGACCATCTGCACCCGTGGGGACAGAGCGTACATCTCCATCCGGAACCCGTCTTCTCGATCCACCGTGGCTCTCTCATATCGTCCCGAACCTCCGCTCGACCAGTCCGGAGTCACTCTCGAAGATGAACAGGGCCCCCGTCCAGAGCGAGTCGGGAATGGAGTCGAGCAGGGAGGGCCCGCGCACGGCCAGGGCAGTCGAGAGCGCATCGGCCAGACCCGAGGCCGGAGCCTTGACCGTCACCGAGACCACCCCCCTCTCGGACCATCCCGTGGATGGATCGAGGATGTGGCAGAACCTCAGTCCGTCCATCTCCACGAAATTCTCGTAGTCCCCCGAAGTCGACAGGCCGCAGGGTCCTGTCTCCAGTATCGTCCAGAAGCCCGCCTCCCTCGGATGCGTCACAGCTATCTTCCAGGTGCCTGTTCCGCCGCATCTTATCTCTCCGCCAGTCTCGATCAGGGCTCTGGACGCCCCCCCTCTCATGGCCAGATCGAAGGCCCTGTCGGCTGCGTAGCCGGGAACTACCGCGCCGAAGTCGATCCGCCTGCCTGGCTGGAGGAACACGGAGTCGCCCCTCAGCGATACGCCTCCCCATCCGCTGAGCGCGAGGGCCGAGTCGACCGAGGCGCTGTCTGGAACGGAGGGCGGGCCCGAGTGGAATCCCCACAGCTGAACGACCGGCGCGATCGTTGGATCGAAAGCTCCGTGCGTGACGGCGGTCATTCTCCTGGAGAACTCCAGGACGGCTTCGAAGTCGGGAGTGAGAAGGGCCCGGCCCGTGCGGTTCAGCGTTCCGGCAGTCCCCTGTCCGTCGGGGGCCAGCTCCGAGTCTAGCCCCGTCAGCAGGGAGTCGATCGAGTGGAGGAGAGCCTGGACCGAGTCCCGGTCACAGACGACCGTTATGTTCGCCAGCGTTCCCATTACGGGAACCGTCAGCCTGGCCTCGGTTTCGTTCCCTCCGCGGAGCAGGCGTGCGGCGATCGCGGCAAGCAGGGTCAGGACCAGGAGCACCGGCACGAGGATCCCTGCCAGGCGCCTCCCGGACCGCGGCTGTGCGCTCAGCGTCCTCCGCCGCCCAGGTAGTGCTGCTCGTCCGTGTGGTAGCGGCAGTAGTCGGAGCCTGCGACAGCGGGCCTGCCGCATGTGGCGCACTTCCTCAGCTCCGCCTTCCTGGCCGCGACGCGCGGGGCGGAATCGGAGGGCACGATCAGCAGGACCAGATGTATGAAGAGCCCCAGGACGAGCGACAGGGGAGCGTACGAGCCAAGGGTCCAGACCAGCTTCCCGCCCGGGCCCATGGCCATGCCGGCGGTCCAGAGCCCTATCCCCAGGGCGATCAGAAGGTTTGCCAGGCCTCTCACCTTTGCGCCTCCAATGCCTCGATGCCTCAGAGCATGTCGAAGAAACTCAGGAGATGGTTGGCCCCGAGGATGGCGATGCCCTCTCTCTCGTGGTCCGAGAGCACGAGACCGACACCGCCAGCCTCGACGAGCATGTTGATCCACCAAGCTCCCCTGCCGGTCGAAGCCTGACCCCAGCCGGGCAGGACGAGCGACTTCCATGCGCCTCCGGATCCACAGGGGACCACAGGGACGGTGTCCGCGCGTGCGATCACGGGACGCGTGACGTCGACGGGCGGTGTGAATTCGAGAGCGAAGCCCGCAGTCCCGATCTCCAGGTTGCTCATGCTCGAACCCTCCCAGAGATCTCCGAATGGCCTTAGCCCGCGGGAGATGCTGTCGACCAGCCCCAGGGGGCACGAGAGCGCGAGCCAGCTCATGTCATCGTACGAGACGAGGTCCAGCGCGATGTGCGTCACGCCCATGCCGGGAAACGCCCTGCACTCGGTCGACACCACGGAGAACACCCTCTGAACGGGCACGGAGTCGACATCCATCCGGTAGAGGGTCTCGCCCAGGAAGTGCCCGGAAGTGTCGGGATAGATCGAGTGGAGGCTCGGCGTGAGGACGAGGCCGACTCTGGCCGCCATGTGCATGGTGACGGAGCCGGGGAGGGGTTCTCCCCTCCTTATCTCCATGCTTATGACGCTGACATGCGGCGTGCCCTGGACGAGATCCTTCACGACGGCGAACTCGAGCGGGGTCTGGGCTGCGGCGGCCATTGCGAAAGCGACGAGTGGAAGCAGGAATCTCATTTGCCCCTCCGGCCGGACAGCAGCTTCCTCCAGTTGCCTCCGGCTACAAGCTCTATCTCGGACGCCCGCCAGCCGCGGCGACCGAGGAGGTCGAACAGGTCGGGCCAGAACGTGCAGTCGGTCACACCGGCAGGCAGGTCCGCCACTCCGTCGAAGTCGCTGCCCATCCCGACATGGCAGATCCCCGCCACGGACGCTGCGTGCTCGACATGGTCGGCGACTGTCGAGAGGTCCGCCTCGGGCCCGAGGAAGGCCGGGACCAGCGTGATCCCCACGACGCCTCCACGCGCTCCGATCTCCCGCATGTCCTCGTCGGGGAGGTTCCGGGGGGTGTCGCAGAGCGACCGGCAGTTGCAGTGGGTCGCAACCACCGGAAGCCCCGTCGCCAGGACCTCTCTCCTCGCCCTGTCGCAGAGGTGCGAGACATCGATGCTGACGCCGAGGCTGAAGAGACGCTCGGCCATCCGCCTTCCGGTGGGTGTCAGCCCGCTGTCCGAGCCGATCCCTCCCGCCACCGAGTTGGAGCCGTTCCAGCTCAGGCCCGCGAAGTCGAGCCTCCGGACATCCTCCTCCTGGAGCCAGCCGGCGGCGATCGGCTCGCAGCCCTCCAGCGCCAGGTGAAGCCGCGGGGGCCCGTTCCGGTCCAGCTGGTCGAAGATCCTGAGCCCCCTCTCGAGGGCCTCCCTCTGATCCTTCGCCGCCTCGGCGCAGATGGCCAGGACGAGGTCGCTCACCCCTGCGGCACGGGCCCTGGGCAGATCGAGCTGGGTCGACGAGCCGTTCACGAGGGCCTCTGCCGAAGGGACGGCCAGCATCGTGTCGACGTGGGCGTCGAAGACGCCTCCGCGGGGGATCACTCCGAGGTCTCCGCCCCCGACCTGGACGAGGAGAAGAAGAAGGTCAGGCCCCTTGCGAGCTTGTCGGAATTGAGGATGAAAGCTATGACCATGGCCAGCAAGAGTATCAGCACGATGAGCCTGCCGGTGCTGCCGGGCTCGGTGGGATGACGGTAGCGCCAGTGCTCTAGAACGCCCATTCTAGACGAACAGCCTGTATATCTTGAAGTTCTTGACGGTCAGCGAGTCGGGGATGGCCGGCAGGTGGAAGGTGTCCGAGTACTGCACGTACACCGAGTCGCCTTCGAATGCGGGTCTTGTGCATCTGCGGACGCGAGGGCTGTCAGTCGAGTCCTGAACCGCCCTCCACGCATCGAAGAAGGCTATCCTGCGAACGTCGGGAGTGGCCCGCATCACCCTGACCTGGTCGTAGGCGTCGTTGAGCGCCGCCTTCACTTCGGCAGGGCCCAGGATGTAGAACTGCAGCGATTTCCATATGAAGGCCAGCACCAGCAGACCCAGGGCCACCCAAACGAGACAGCCCGTCCGTCCCATCCCTGTCCTGTGCATTCCTTGCCTACCACCCCGACAGGCAGCGCCTGACGATCTCTTCGGCCATATCTGCCAAGAGCCTCGCCTTGGCCGACGAGTAATCCTCCACCCCAGGATCATACACAATCCAGCGCGAGACGGCCTCATCGGAAATGAGCGCCTCGTCTCTGACCAGATCCGTAAATGTAAGCTGTACACGCATATCAATCCTATACTCCTCCACGACCTCTGCCGACGAGTAGGAGTACGGCGTCCTGTTGAACTGCGTGATGTTGCACTCTATCAACGCGTCAGGAGATGCGTTGACCACCGCAAGCCTGCCGTCGCTCACGACTCCGCCCGCAAGGCTCTCGGTGAGCTGCTGCTCCAGCCCGTACTCGCTTGCCGAGTTCCTTACCGGGGCTATTCTCACGGTCCTGATGTGGGCCGGCAGGTTGCCCCTGAAGCTGTAGGAGCAGGAGAGGAGCAGGAGAGCGGAGGCAAGGCTAGCGGCCCGTCGAGCCAAAGCCGCCCTCCCCCCTCACGGACTCCGGCAGGGCCTCGACCTCTTCCATCGAGACCGAAGCCACCCGGCAAAGCACGGCCTGGGCTATCCGATCGCCCCTCGAGACGGTGAACGGCCTGTCGCCGAGATTGACGAGTATCACCCTGACCTCACCCCTGTAGTCCGAGTCAACCGTCCCAGGGGAGTTCAGCAGAGTAATCCCTGAGGAGAGAGCGAGCCCGCTTCTCGGCCTAACCTGCCACTCCCACCCGTCCGGGATCGATACGCAGATCCCCGTGGGAATGGCCGACCTGGCTCCGGGGGAGATCGTCACGGGGGACTCCAGCGCCGCCAGGAGATCAACCCCGCTCGCACCGGTGGTGGCCTGCACGGGGAGGGGTAGCCCCCTCCCCCATGGCAGCACCGTGACCTGGACGCCGATCCGCTCGCGGGACCCTGGAGCGTCGGCCAAGCCTACTCCTCCGGACCGTCCCCGGCGGGCTCCTCGTCCAGGTTCTTCATCGTCAGGTTGATCTTGCCGTCCTCGCGTATCTCGATCACCTTGACGCGGACGCGATCACCCTTCTTCAGGACGTCGGACACCTCGCGGATCCTCTCCCTGCTGATCTCGCTTATGTGGACCAGTCCGTCGGTCCCAGGGAGGATCTCGACGAAGGCCCCGAACTTGGCCACCGTGGTCACCGTGCCCTCGTAGACCTTCCCGAGCTTCGGGGAACCCACGATCCCCTCGATGATCCTGAGCGCCTTCTGGGCGGCCTCTGCGTCGGTCGAGAGGATGTTGACGGTCCCGTCGTCGGAGATGTCGATCTTCACGCCCGTCTCCTCGGTGATCGACCGGATCATCTTGCCCCCCGGCCCTATGAGCTTGCCGATCTTGTCGGTGTTGATGCGGGTGGTGATGACCCTCGGCGCATAGGGGCTGAGGTCGTCCCTGTGCCTGGAGAGCGTGCCTGCCATGACCGAGAGGATGTGCAGCCTGCCCTGCTTCGCGCGGTCGAAGGCCTCGGCGAGGATCCCGGTGGAGACACCCTCGACCTTGAGATCCATCTGCACAGCGGTGACTCCCGAGGCAGTCCCGGCGATCTTGAGATCCATGTCTCCAAGGTGATCCTCCACACCTGCGATGTCCGAGAGGATCACATAGTCATCACCGGCCTTCACCAGCCCCAGGGCCACTCCGGCGACCGGGGCCTTGATGGGCACGCCGGCGTCCATGAGGCACAGGGTCCCGCCGCACACCGTGGCCATCGACGAGGAGCCGTTCGACTCGAGGATGTCGGAGACCAGGCGGATCGTGTACGGGAAGTCCTCTCCTGGGATGACGGCCTGCAGGGCCATCTCCGCGAGGTGCCCGTGGCCTATCTCACGCCTGCCGGGCCCTCGTATGGGCTTGACCTCGCCCACGCTGAACGACGGGAAGTTGTAGTGGAGCATGAAGCTCTTCGTGTACTCGCCCGTGAGGGCGTCGATCCTCTGCTCGTCGCTGTCGCCCCCGAGGGCGGCAGCGACCAGAGCCTGCGTCTCGCCTCGCGTGAAGAGAGCCGAGCCGTGCGCCCTGGGCAGAACCCCCACCTCGCACGTTATCTGACGGATCTGGTCCACCGCTCTGCCGTCGCAGCGAACGTGTTCGTGTGCGAGCTTGTCTCTCACGAACGCCTTCTCCGCGTAGTCCATGGCGATGATCACCAGCAGCTTCCACTTGTCCTCAGCCGGATCGTGACCGAAGTCGGCGGCCAGCCCCTCCGTCGCGGCCAGTCTGGCCTCCTCGACGGCCGTGTGCCACTTCTCCTTGCTGCTGCTCCCGTATGCCCCCGCGAAGTGCGGTGCGGCCACCCTAGCGACTGCCTCCTGGAGCCCCCCGGGCAGCTCAGCGGGAGTGAAGGAGCGCTTCGGTTTCCCGCACTGCTTCACAAGCTGGAGCTGGAGCTCGTTGATGCGGCCGGCCTCCACGCGGGCCATCTCGATGGCTTCGACGACGGTCTTCTCGGAGACCTCCCGGCAGCCGCCCTCCAGCATGACCACATGGTCGCCCCTGACGGCCACGACCAGGTCCAGCCTGCTGTCCTCGAGCTGCTTCATGGTCGGGTTCACCACGAGCGCGCCGTCGATCAGCCCCATCCTCACTGCCGAGACCGGCCCGGCCCAGGGGATGTCGGAGATCATCAGGGAGGCGGAGGCGCCTATGAGCCCCAGCAGATCCGTGCTGTTCTCGGAGTCCGAGCTGATGATCATGCAGTGGACCTGTGTCTCGCTCATGTACCCGTCGGGGAAGAGAGGGCGGATGGGTCTGTCGATGAGCCTGGCCGAGAGGATCTCGCTCTCGCTCGGTCTGCCCTCGCGCTTGAAGAAGCCGCCCGGGATCTTGCCGGCGGCGTAGGTCCTCTCCCTGTACTCGACCGTCAGGGGGAAGAAGCCGGGAGTCGTAGAGCTGTTCTCCTGGGAGACCGCCGCGACGAGCACGGCCGAGTCGCCGTATCTCACCAGGACCGAGCCGTGCGCCTGCTTCGCCATGCGCCCGGTCTCGATGCTCAGAGTGCGTCCTGCAACTGTCGTTTCCATTGTTGTTGGCATCTGGTCTTCTCTCTCAGGGCCGCGGTGCGACCTTAAGTTGTCGTTCGGGATTCGAGGCCGCTATCTGCGGAGCCCGAGATCTCCCACGATCTTGCGATACCGTTCCAGGTCGTTGTCCTGGAGGTAGTCGAGCAGTCTGCGCCTCTGACCCACGAGCTTGAGGAGACCCCTCTTGCTGTTGTTGTCCTTGGGATGGCGCTTGCTGTGCTCCGTGAGCTCACGGATTCTCTCAGAGAGGATCGCGATCTGGACCTCAGAGCGGCCTGTGTCCTTCTCGGACACGCCGTGGGCCTTGATCAGCTCGAGCTTCTTCTCGACCGAGAGGGTCATTCCTGTGCAACCTCCATTGCGCGTTCTACATCTCCTTCTATCTTCCGCTTCAGCAATACGTTGTCCAAGCCCGGCTCGGCGGGCCGCAGGAACTCGACGAATTCCACCCTGGCCATCCTGGCGTATGCGTCGCCCGACCAGCCAGGAACGTGGGCTTCCACCAGCCCCGGCCTCTCGGGAACGAACACCGCGGCAGGCCGACCGCGTCCCGCCTCGACGGCGACGAACGCAGCATAGCTCCCGGGCCCGGGAAGCAGCTTGGGCTCGGGCACACACACGTTGAGGGTCGGGAACCCGAGCTCCCTGCCCAGGCCCTTCCCACGCGCCACGGCTCCCGTCGCCGAGTAGCGCCTCCCGAGCAAAGCGGCAGCCTCGGGCAAGGCGCTGGAGCGCAACAACTCCCTTATGCGCCCGCTCTTCACGGCCGCCCCGCCGCAAGCGACTTCCGGGACGACGAGCAGGCCCACTCCGGTCTCTGCACACCACTCCTCGAGCAGCATGACGCTCCCGGAACGGCCGCGCCCCAGATGAAAGTCATAACCTACAACGAGCTGCTCGAATCCGCAAAGCCCCCTGAGCCTGTGGAGGAAGTCCCGCGGCTCGGCGAGACGCGTCTCCTCGTCGAAGGGCAGGACGATCACCGAGCCGACTCCCGAGGCCCCCAGCGCCTCCACCCTTTCGAATGGTGTCGTGAGCCTCATCGGCGCGCCGCCGGGAGAGAGCACCTGCCTGGGGAGCGGCTCGAAGCAGGCCACGGAGGCCTGCGCGTCCAGCGAGACTGCGGCACGCGCTACCGCGAGATGCCCCGTGTGTATGCCGTCGAAGCCGCCCAGGGCGACCACCCTGGCTCTCAAGAGGCCTCCAGCACGGTGACGGGATGGATCCTCGCCCCGTCTCCTCTTCCCACCGCAACCAGCCGGCCGTCCGGTGCGAGCATGGCTATCGTCCCCCTGGAGGACCCTCGGATCGATCCTCCGTGCCCCACCTCCAGGAGGCCATCTTCGTCCAGGGCGAGTGACGGGAATCCGTCCATGGCCTCCGCCGGGCTTAGCAGGCTGGCAGGTTCGTCCGGTTCCACGGAGCAGCGCTCTACGGTGAACGAGCCGACGCTCGTCCTGCAGATCCCCGTCGCATGGGCCCCGGTTCCCAGGACCTCGCCGATGTCCCTAGCAAGTGCCCGGATGTAGGTTCCGGCGCCTACCGTGACCTCCAGAGACACATTGCGGCCGTCCATCGAATGGAGGATCCAGTTGGTGGCGCTGGCCTTCCGCACCGGCATGACCGCCGGCAGACCGGTCCTTGCCATCTCGTATGCCCTCACCCCTCCGACCCTCAGCGCCGAGAACTCGGGAACCCTCTGGTCAAACGAACCGGTGAAGGACTGCAGGGCCTTCAGGACGTCCGCCTCCCCGATGCCGCACGGGTCCGACACGAGGAGGACCCTTCCCGAGGAGTCGCCCGTGTCGGTCGAGGTCCCCAGCACGAGGCTGAATCGATAGGTCTTGTCGTGCCCGGTGAGATAGGGGGACAGCCTGGTGGCCTTTCCCAGGAGCACGGGAAGGACTCCCGAAGCGTCCGGGTCCAGCGTGCCTGCATGCCCATGCTTCTTCACGCCCCAGGCCGCCGCCACCCGGCCGGCAGCCCTCCTGGATGTGATGCCCGGAGCCTTCGAGAGAAGATAGACGGCGCCCCCGGAACAGCATGCGGGAAGGCTCACGAGCCTTCGATCTCGCGGATCAGCCGCAGGACTTCCTCGCCCTTCTCGACCGAAGTGTCATGGATGAAGTGGAGCTCCGGGACAGCTCTTACGCGAAGCCTGGCCGCAAGCAGCTTCCTGATGAAGCTGGAGCAGGACTCGATGGCCTCGCGGCTCTGATCCCGCTCCTTCTCGGAGCCCAGGGTCGAGTAGAAGATGGAGGCGTGCGTGCCGTCCGGAGAGACCCTCACCCTCGTTATCGTCACGAATCCGAGCCTCGGATCGGAGATCCGGGCATGAAGAATCCCGTCGACCTCCTCGCGGATGGTCTCGGTGAGTCTCTCCGACCGTCTCTGTCTCATCGGGACGGCTCCCGCGGCATCAGAGTGCCCGGGAGACCTCCACGATCTCGAAGCACTCTATGATGTCGCCGACCTTCAGGTCGCTGAAACCTGCGAGACCGATGCCGCACTCGTAGCCGGCCTGGATCTCGCGCCGGTCCTCCTTGAAGTGCTTGAGCGAGGAGAGCTCGCCCTCCCAGGTGACCACGCCGTTGCGGACCAGGCGGAAGCGGCTGCCTCTCTTCACGGTGCCGACGACGACGTAGCACCCCGCGATGGTGCCGACCTTCGGGACCTTGAAGAGGGCGCGCACCTCCGCCGATCCGAGGAAGTCCTCCCGCCGCTCCGGCTTGAGGAGCCCCGAGAGGGCTTTCTTGACCGTGTCCTCGAGATCGTAGATGACGTTGAAGGTCTCTATGTCGACGCCCGTGCTGGCAGCCCGCTCCCGGGCCCTTACGTCGGGCCTCACCCTGAATCCGAGTACCACGGCCTCCGAGGCTGCGGCGAGCATCACGTCGCTCTCGCTTATGCCCCCGACGCCGCTGTGGATTATGTCAACGGACACCTCGTCGGTGCCCATCCGGGCGAGGGTGTCGACGATGGCCTCCGCGGAGCCCTGCACATCGGCCTTCAGGACGAGCCGCAGGACGCCTCCCGAGCTCGAGGCCGCCTTGTAGAAGTCCTCCAGCGTGACAAGGCGCCGGGCCTGAAGCTCACGCTCGCGCTCGACGAGCTGCCGCCTCAGACAGATCTCCCTGGCCTCCTGCTCGTTCTCCACTACCGTGAACGAGTCGCCCGCCTCCGGAACGCCCGTGCATCCCATTATCTGGACGGGAACGCTCGGGCCGGCCTCGTCGATGGGGTTGTCGTTCTCGTCGTACATCGCGCGGATCCTGCCGCTGCACACTCCGGCCACGAAGGTGTCGCCGTAGTGCAGGGTGCCGTCCTGGATCAGGACATTGACGACGGAGCCCCTGTGAGGATCGACCCTTCCCTCGAGGACCGCTCCCCTCGCGGGCCGGTCCGGGCAGGCCTTGAGATCAAGCATCTCGGCCTGGAGGAGTATCCTGTCCATGAGCTCGGTCACGCCCGCGCCGGTTATCGAGCTGACCTGGGCCGAAAGGACTTCCCCACCCCAGTCCTCGACGAGAACACGGTGAGCCGCCAGATCCTGCTTGACGAAGTCGGCATTGGCGGTGGAGAGATCCATCTTGGTGATAGCCACTATTATGGGCACTGCGGCAGCCCTGGCGTGATCTATCGCCTCCTCGGTCTGGGGCATCACCTTGCTGTCGGCGGCCACGACGAGCACCACGATGTCGGTCACCTGCGCGCCTCTCGTCCGCATCGCGGTGAAGGCCGCGTGGCCGGGCGTGTCGATGAAGGTCACTCTGCGGTCGTCGCCCAGGCGGGCGATGTAGGCCCCGATGTGCTGGGTGATGCCGCCTGCCTCGGTCGAGAGCACGTTGGTGGAGCGTATCCGGTCCAGCAGGGCGGTCTTCCCGTGATCGACATGTCCCATGATGGTCACGACGGGAGGACGGGGCTCCTCCTTGCAGCTCTTCTCGACCCGCTTCCGCTCGAGCACCTCGGCACCGTACTCGGCCACCGTTTCCACGGTGCGGCCGAACTCTCCTGCGACGAGCGCCAGAGTGTCCGCATCCAGCCTCTGGTTCGCCGTGGCCATTACTCCCAGCTCTATGCACTTGGCGATCACTTCGGGCAGTGTCACGCCGAGGAGCTCTGCCAGCTCCGAGGGGCTGGTGAACTCCGTGACCTTCACGACGGCCGCCTCGCCCTCGGGGAGCGTCTGTCTCTCGTGCCGCTCCTGCTTCTCCTCGCGATAGCGCCTGCGCCTCTTCTTCTGAGTGCGGGCCTGGCTGGAGACCATCTGCGCCACCGTGTCGCGGACGGCCTTCACGGCCTCGGCCGAGACCTGGGCCTTCTTGCGGCGCTTGCGCTTCTTCCTCGACCGGGCGGCGCGGTCGCGCGCCTCCTGCTTCTCCTTCTCGAAGCGCCCCCTCACGCCGCCGATCTGCTCCTCGGTCAGCGTGCTCATGTGGCTCTTCACGGAGATGCTCATCTCCCCGAGGACCTTGATGAGGGCCTCGCTGGAGATGTTCAGCTCGCGTGCCAGCTCGTAGACGCGCTTCTTCTTCGTGTCCTTCTCACTCATCGCTTGCGCTCGCTTCCCCGTCGGTGGATGGAGTGCCTGTCTCCGCCCTCATCTTCTCGACCTGGGCGCGCCTCTCTTCGACCAGGCGCAGGGCTTCGCCGCGCATCTGCTCGAGGCGGACGGGGCCGACTCCGTGTACGTCGAGGAGATCGTCCTCGGGGGCCTCGGCTATGACATTGGCCGAGTCGAAGCCGGCCAGCCTGAGCCTCTCGAGGAGCTTCTCGTTCATGCCCGGGATGTCCGATGCATCGACCCTGAGCATGTCCTCCCAGCGTCGGTTCTCCTCCCACAGGCTCTGCGTGTCTATGTCGATCCTGCAGCCGACGAGCTCGCCCGCCAGCCTCACATTGTGGCCGTTCTTGCCTATGGCCAGGGAGAGGTGATCGTCGGGGACGACCGCCACCATCCTCAGCCTCTCCTCCTGCGTCGCGGGATCCGTCTCGCGGTACTGCTCGACATGGAGGACCGTCGCCGGCAGCAGAGCGTGAGTTATCAGCACGCGCTTGTCGAGGGTCCACGGGATCACATCGATCCGCTCGCCGTTCAGCTCCCTCATGACGGACTGGACCCTGGAACCCTTCACCCCTACGAAGGTGCCGACGGCATCGACCCTGTGGTCGTTGCTCGCGACGGCGATCTTGGTGCGGACTCCGGCTTCGCGAGCCACTGCCCTGATCTCGACGACCCCCTCCTCGATCTCGGGGGCCTCGCGCTCGAACAGGCGCTGGACGAGCAGAGGCGTGGCTCTGGACAGAACCAGCTGGGGCTCGGAGGACTCGGGGTTCTCGACCCTGATGAGGATCGGCACGATCGGATCGTTCTGGTTGTACCTCTCGCCCCTGGCTCTCTCCTCCGCGGGAACGACCGCCTCGATCCTTCCGGCGACCTGCACCAGGACCCGGTTGCGGTAGACCTGCTGGACCCTGCAGCGGGGGATTATCTGGCCGATCTTGTCCGAGTACTCGCGGTAGACCTGGTCTCGCTCGGCGCTCCGGACGAGGCTGAGGAACTCCTGGCGGAAGATGTTGACGGAAGCCCTGTCGAACTCGGAGATGTCGACCGGGACGGCCACCTTCTCGCCCTCTACTGCGTCGGGCTTGAACTTGCGGGCCTTCTTCCGTGTTATCTGGAGATGCTCCATCTCGGGCTCGATCTTCTCGACGACGTCCATCATCGCCTCGAGCTTGACATCGCCCGACTGATGATCCCAGGTGATCCTGACATCCTGGGGCGTCCCGAACTCCCGTGCAGTCGCCTTCACGAGAGCAGAGAACAGGCTCTTTACCAGGACCTCCCTGTTGACGCCCTTCTCGCGCACGAGCCTGGCCAGCGCATCTATCCGCTCGTAATTCGACACTGCGTTTCTCCCTCTGGTGTTCCAGCGGCCAGGGTCAGTTCCTGGAACTCCTGCGCTCGGGGACCTCCAGGACCTCCACGGCCCTGGTGACGATGCCTGCAGGCACTATCCTGCTGCCCGGAAACACCAGGCATCCGCCCTCGTAACCAAGGAGTTCGTCCTCCACAACCTCGCCGGGGATCTCGACACGGATCCTCCTGCCCACGCAACGGATCCAGTCGACCTCGGACTCCAGTCTGCGCCCGATGCCGGGCGAGCTAACCTCGAGCATGTAGGGGCCCTCCGGGTCGATGTCCCTGTCGAGGAGATCCTCGAGCTGTCTGGAGAATGCTGCACACTCTCCTATGGTCACACGACCCGGCCGGTCTATCAGCACCCGAAGGAGGCTCCTGCGGCCTGTCCTGACCCATGTGAGGTCGACCAGGAGCAGCCCGGAGCGCGATGCAAGCTCGGATGCCGCGGACCTCAGGACGGCTACGTCCAGGCTCCTACCCCCTCCCGACGGCAGAATAGCCCACCGGCGGGCACAGCACGCCGACCCGGCGAGCGTCCCCGCGCGGCTAAGTGCTTCGGAATCTAGCTCTGGAGTGCGTTCCTGACAAGTGTCAGGTCGACGGAATGCCGCCCTCCGGACCGAGCACGCGGTTGTTGACGATATCGAGCCTCAGCCTCTCCAGGAAGGGCGCGAAGTCGCCCGAGATCCTGCTGCCGACTATGGAGTTGACCTGCTGCATGAGGGCCTGGCTCATGTAGATCGCCTCGTCGCTGCCAGCAAGCGAGCCCAGCTTCTGCCTGTCCGCCGCGATGGCCACCAGGAAGTAGTCGCGGAAGCTGTCGGTGAAGCGCGGCGGGCCCCACCAGAAGGACGACAGGGCCTCGTAGTCCGCCGTGATCCTCGTCCCCAGCAGTCCCATGTCGCCCGGCCTCTCCGAGACGAGACGGTCGAGCGCCTCCATGGCGTCCCCGAAGATGGAGCCATCCACCCACGGGACGTCCAGCGACTGGTCCGCTGCCGCCTGCGGACCACCCAGCTCGTACCATCTCCGCTCCAGCTCGGCCTCCACCGAGGGGTCCACACCCTCGCTGAAGTCGCTCCTCGCTATCATCACGAGCTTCGAGAGAGTGTTGTCCATGTCGAGCGCCGCCGCCAGGGCCCTGAGCAGCTGCGGCCTCTCGGATGACGCCCCTGACGAGTCGGAGAGGGCTGCGATCGAAGACTCGATGGAGACCTCGAGCCAGGCGTCTCCGCCCGGCGACATCGAGAGCCACAGGAAGCCGTCGAATGTCAGGTGCCTTCCGAATGTGAGAAGCGAGTCCACCGAGGCGCTCTCTCCCCTTCGGGCGCCGACAAGGTGCCTCACCAGGAACTGGGAGGGCAGGACCACCCCTGCAGCAGCCATCTGGGAGTCCGCGCGCCCGGCAAGCCCGGCGGTGTCTCCCGACATCCAGAGATCCACCATCCGCTGTCCCTCGGCCGCGTAAGCCGCCTGCGCCGATAGGGTCGCCGGAAGCGAGGCGGCGGATGGATAGCCCGAAGCGAGGGACATCTCCGACAGCGAAGCCGCAAGGCTCTCCGCACGCGACGGCTCCGAGGCCATGGCCATGCCTGAGAACCACTGGGCGGAGGACAGGGCGTAGCCCGACTTGGACGAACGGCCTGGGAGGCCTCCGCTGACGCTGTCCAGTATCGCGAGCCAGATGAAGTGCGTGGCGTCGAACCACCCGCCCAGCGGACCGATGCTGGCCGCCTGCATGAGGTAGTCGGCGCGGCGGTGCGCATGCAGGTCGTAAGCCCTCCTGAGGGCATGCATCGTCTCCGCCGGGAGGCCCAGCCTGGTGTAGGCCAGGGCCAGGTTGTTGTTGACCTCTGCATAGTCGGGCGCCCTTGCCCTCAGAGAGTCGTAGGCGGCAAGAGCCCGGATCGTCACCTTGATGATGGAGTCGCGGCTGGGGACGTATCCCCTCTCGTTCTGGAGGAGCCTGAGAAGAGGCTGGCTCGTCGGCTGGATGATTATGGCCTTGGTGAGCCAGGCGCTGCCCAGACCGTACCACCCGCCGAGTTCGGAGGGGTTCAGGCTGACGCACCTCTGCAGCCACGAGATGGAACTGTCGCAGAGGGCGGAGGCCTCGTCACACCTGCTCAACGCAAGAATCCGGCGCTGCGGGTCGTTCGTCTGCTCCCAGGCTATCGCGTCGTTCCCCGCGAGGTTCAGGTCGGTCTCGATCTTGTCGAGGTACAGGTCCTTCCCGATGAACAGCAGGTGCCCTGAGGCCATCGCCCTCACATAGCCCGGCGCCTCCATCCTCCCCACCACGACTGCGGCGGCAAGGAGGGGCAGGGCCCATGCCCTGCCGATCCTGCGCTCTGAGTCCCTTGCACCGACGAGCAGGAACGTGACGAACAGCGTCAGGAGATACGCCGACGGAGGCCATCTGAGGCTGACCGAGACAGAGGACTCGAGGACGAGCGATATGCACCCCGCAAGGAGCCCGAGAGTCAGGAGGTCGGAGCCACGCCTTCTCGCCGCCCTGATCACCTGCCAGGCCAGCAGGCCGAGGAGGGCCACGCCTACGAGACCCTCGTCGGTCAGGAGCTCGAGGTACTCGCTGTGAGCGTGCTCGGTGTTGTGGCTCGTCCCCAGCATGCTGTACCTGGGGTTCCTGTACCGGGGAAAGACTATCTGGAACGAGCCTGGGCCCCAGCCCAGCAGGGGGTTGTCCGCGAACATGTGAAGCGTTCCGGTCCATATGACCAGCCTGACCCTTGCAGTCCCGTGCTCCGGGTTCGCGAGCTCGATGAAGCGCGTGCGCATGAAGAAGAGGATGGAGATGATCCCGGCCGCCGCGATCCCGAGCGGGAGGAAGCGCCTGAGACCGGCTCCCCTGTGCCGGACCGTCAGGATCAGGCCGAGTATCCCTATCCCGCCGATGAGGCCAAGGATGCTTCCCCTCGTGCCGCTGGAGATGATGCAGAGCAGGCAGAGGATCGCGAAGGCAGAGGCCGAGGCGATCCTCACCTGGAGCCTGAGGGGTCTGGTCAGCAGGAAGGCCACCCCGACCGGTATGATAGAGGCCATGTAGCTGCCCAGGAGGTTGGGGTTCCCCAGCGAGCCTGACAGCCGCCCGCTCGAGCCGAGGTAGACGTCCCATGGGAAGAGCGTGACATTCATCCACTGCAGCATGGTGTAGATGCAGAGCAGAACGGTCGCCGCGATCAGCCCCCAGAGGACCGTGTCCCGCTCTTTCGGCCCCATGAGCAGACCGCCCACACCGGCCGTGAGGCCCAGCGCGGCGAACGCATAGATGACCACCGGGCCGTTGACTGACCTCGTGCCGGTGAAGTGCCTGAAGACCATCCAGCCGACGAACAGGGCGAAGCTGAGGAGGAGAGGCAGGCCGATCCTCGCATTCACCTTGCGGCCGGCTATCACCGCCCCGGCGAGGACCAGCGCCAGGGCCCCCGAGGTCACCACATAGCCGAACTCCTTGGTGAGGATGCTGGATCTGTTGTTCGGATAGAGCGCGAAGACAACCACGAAGATGGTGAGGATGAAGATCCAGCTGGTGAGCTTCCTCTCCAAGAGACTACCTCCTCACGAGCGGCCTTCGGCCGCCCTCTCGCCTCCATGGATGAAGAAGGCAATCACCGCTGCGAAGCCGACTGCATGACAGAAGACGAGCACCGCCTGATATGGCTTGAGTGTGGGGAGAAGGAGCGCCAGGATGCCGAGGAGGCCTCCGACGCACCACAGCAGGACGACCGCCTGCCTGTGGCTGAAGCCTATCCTCATCAGCCTGTGGGCCAGATGATTGCGATCCCCGACCAGAATCGGCGCCTTTCTCCGGATCCTGTAGATGACCACCAGGAGTGTGTCGAGCATGGGCACTGCGAGGACGAGAAGAGGCGAGAAGATGGAAAGCTCGCGGATGGAGCCCGTGGGCGTGTAGACCCCGAGCACTGCTATCACGCCGAGCGTGAATCCGAGGAAGTTGCTGCCGCAGTCGCCCATGAAGATCGAGGCGGGATTGAAGTTGAACACCAGGAAGCCCACGCAGGCACCGGCGAGGGAGGCACAGATGAACGAGATGGCGTCGTTCCTCGCGAGGAGGTTGATCACGGCGAAGAAGAAGGAGGCTATGGCGGCGATTCCTCCCGAGAGACCGTCCGCATGGTCGAGCAGGTTGACCGAGTTCGTGATCCCGAGCAGCCAGAGCAGGGTGACGGGCGCGGCAAGCCAGGCCAGCGGGCTGCCGGACAGGAAGATGCTGAGCTTGAGACCCTTGATGACGAAGTAGGCCCCGACGGCCACTGCTGCCAGGGACTGGAGGAGCAGCTTCTTCCGGGCGGAGAGCTCCAGGAGGTCGTCGAGCAGCCCCGTGAGCGTCAGCAGGAAGCCCCCGCCTATGACGAGGATGCTGATCGTCCTCCAGTTGAGAGGCGTATCCGCGACGATGCCCTCCGAAAGCCCGGGCCATATCAGCAGGCCTGCCGCGATGCTCACGGCGAAGGCCAGGTAGATGGCCGCCCCTCCGAGAAGAGGCGTCGCCACCAGGTGCTTCTTCCTGGTGCTGGGCTTGTCGACGAGGTCGACCGTGAGCGCGAACCGCCTTGCCAGGGGCGTGAAGACGAGCGACACCGCCAGCGCCCCGAAGAAGGCGAAGAGCACATGCTGCAGAGAATCAAGCATCGAAATCCACCCTTGTGCCGTCCGGTCGGAACAGGTGAACGCCGGACCGTTCCAGCCCTATCCGCACCGCCTGCCCGGTCGCAGCGTCCGTGCCGGGGCCCGCACGCATGACCGTCCGCACTCCCGAAACATCCATGTGGACGATCTTCTCGTTCCCGAGAGTCTCGACCATCAGGACGACGCCCTCCAGCTCGCCGCCAGGGATGATATGCTCTGGACGCACCCCGAGGTGATAGTCCCCGTCAGGCACCCGGAGCGGTCCGGCAAGGACCGTCCCTGTGCCCGTCGAGGCCGTCCCGCTCGAGACCGACACCTCGAAGAAGTTCATGGCCGGACTGCCTATGAAGCCGGCCACGAAGATGTTAGCCGGCCTGGCGTATAGCTCCATGGGAGGAGCGGTCTGCTGGGCCTCGCCTTCGTTCAGGACGAGTATCCTCTCCCCCAGCGTCATCGCCTCCACCTGGTCATGCGTGACGAAGATCATCGTCGAGCCGAGCTTCTCGTGCAGGAGCCCGATCTCGGCCCTCATCTGGACTCTCAGCCGCGCATCCAGGTTCGACAGAGGCTCGTCGAACAGGAAGACGGCGGGCTCTCGCACTATCGCCCTCCCGAGCGCGACCCTCTGCCTCTGCCCTCCCGAGAGCTCCCTGGGCTTCCTCGACAGGAGTCCGCCTATGCCCAGCACGTCCGCCGCCTTCTCGACCTTCGCGCGTATCTCCCTCCCCGCCGCCCTGCGCATCCTCAGAGAGAACGCCATGTTGTCGTACACCGACATGTGAGGGTACAGAGCGTAGTTCTGGAATACCATGGCGACGTCCCTGTCCTTCGGCTCCATCCCCGTGACGTCCCTGCCGCCTATGAAAACGCGGCCCGCGGTCGGAGTCTCCAGGCCGGCAAGTATCCTCAGCGCGGTGGACTTGCCGCATCCGCTCGGGCCCACGAGCACGAGGAACTCACCGTCCGCCACCTCCAGGTCCAGATCGCCCAGGGCCCTCACGCCGCCGTCGAAGACCTTGGTCACGCCGGCGAAGGCTGCGGAAGCCATCAGTCCCCGATCACCCTCACCGAGACGGGAAGTCCGCGGAACGAAGCTCCGAAAGGATTCAGCGGATCCGCAACGAGGTCCGTCCCGTCGACCAGGAAGGCGTACCTGTACCTGCCCCGCGGCAGATCCACGATGAGTGTCCAGAACCCGTCGGAGCCGAGGATCATGGATCCCGAGGATGGATCGAGCATGCCGCCTGCGGAGGTCAGCCCACCCCATTCGTTCCAGTCCCCGAGCACCTGGATCGTGGCGGCCTCCGGCATGTAGAACTGGAAGGAGCAGCCGGCCGGCAGGTTCGAGGGCTGCAGGGCCGTGCAGCCCAGGGCAAGGAGAAGGGGGATGGCAGTCATGCATCTCTTCATGGGAGCAACACCCTCGCAGTCAGGGAGAGGACCGTCTCTCCACCTTCGCGCGTCAGCCTCAGGACTCCATGCACTCCCCGGAAGGCGGCGGCAGTGGCGAGGGCCAGGGATGGCTCCGGGCTGTCGTCGGTGTCAGCGGAGACCGAGAGCAGCGCCGTGACGCCGGCAGCCGGGCTGCAGCCCGCCAGCCCCGTGACCCTGAGACTGTCTCCATCGGCCGCCAGGGCCACCCCGCATGTAGCGCCCCTCCTGTGATACCGGAGGCCGAGCGCGGACAGCGGCCTGCCCTGTCCCACCCGGTCCAGCCCAGCCCTGTATTCCAGGCCGGCCCGGCTGAGCATCGAGAAGGCCGCCGAGCCGGACGAGCGCGATGGCGCTCCTGGATCGTAGCAGCCCTTCAGCGACCAGCAGACCGCCCTTCCGGAAGGGATCAGCGCGAGAGCCGCACCCAGGATGCTGCGCCCTGTCTCGAATGCTCCACCGGGGACAGACGCCGAGTCTCCCGCCAGTGTGATGCCGGGCGTGAAGAAGACGCCTCCGGAAGAGCTCGATGCGATCCTGATCCCCCTTATCTCTGCAAGGACTGCGCCCGAATCCGCCCCATGCCCCGTCGAGACCAGCGCGAACCAGGGGGTCACGGACCTGAGCCGGATCTCTCCGCTGAGACACCTGATCGAAGAGGGAGTTCCAGGCGAGTCGATCCCGGTGCAGCTCCAGTAGTCCAGGGCGCCGAAGCCCAGCCACGGGCTCCTCACGGAGAAGACACTGAGCGTGTCGCCCGGGAGAACGAGCGCCGAGGCGTCCAGCCTGCTGCCCAGGAACCCGCCCGAAGTGAGACCGAACGAGAACATCGAGTCCGGTCCGAGCCAGTCGTGCTCGACAAGGGGATCGTAGAGCGCAGGGGCGTACAGACCAGGCCTGGCGACTCCCGCGTATCCGCCGATCCAGGGCGTCCCCGGCCATCTGACGGAGAGCAGGCCGCTCCTCAGGCCGGCCCTGGCAGTGTCCCCCGACGATGCAAAGAGGCAGGCAGACGCTTCTCCGAATCCCGACGAGAGACGGATGTTGCCCGCGAAGTCCGCGAGCAGGCTTTCCGGGCTGGGAGTGAATCCGTCGAGACCGGCGTCGCAGAAGACCGTCATGAGGGCCCACTCCTGCACGTCCAGGGAGTCCCCCGCTGCAGGCTGGGCTGTCAGGGCCAGGACCAGAAGGGTCAGCGCCAGGGGCTCTCACCTCCTATGTCGAACAGGATCGACGCCGAAGACGAGACGGTCGAGTCGTCGAACAGGGCGGCCAGGTCCAGCGTGAGGTCGCCCCACGAGACCCGGGTGCCTGCCGACCACTTCTCCCCGTCCGTTCCCGCTCTGACGGCGAAGGGCCTCGAGACTGCGAGCTCGCAGCCCACCGAGGCCCTCCCCTCCGAGTAGCTCATGCATGCCCTGAAGTCGCGGTTGAAGATGTAGGTGGCTCCGTATTCGCCCCGCATGTCCAGCTCGCGGCCGTCCGCCTCCTCGATGCACACGTCTCTCAGGGCCGCCCCCAGGGCGAAGGTGGGGAAGACGGAGAACTGCACCGAAGCCGATGCGCCCGTGGTCGGCTCCCCGTTCCCCGTCCAGGACGTCTCCAGAACGCCTCCGATCGATATCGACGGTCCGAAGAACCCCTCGAGGAATCCACGCGGATCGCCGGTCAGAACGAAGGCGGCCCCGGCTGCCGCGAAGCTCGTGTCGGCTCCCGTCGAGCCCGAGCCGCAGTCGATCCCGAGACGGACCGCGCCGAGCGTGAGTCCCGCCGCCCCCTCGAAGGAGCTTCCGTCATTGCCGGAGAGGGCATACAGCCCTATGCGTGTGGCTTCGAGCCTGGACAGGGAGGCCGGCGCCGATCTGAGAGACAGGCAGTCGTCGCCCCACGAGACCGGAGCCGCCTGCAGTCCGTCGAGTCTCGAGTCGGACACCAGGGCGGCAAGGAGCAGCAGCAGCGCCGTCACGATGGCCCCTCAGGCCGGCTCAAGGATGCTCTGGCGCCTCGGCCAGCAGCTTCAGGGCCTCGGCCGGGGAAAGGTTCCCGATGTGACCTCCCGCCAGCCTGAAGGAACACGCGAACCCCTGCTCCGCGAGGGTGGTCCTGAGCCTCCTGACGACAACGGAAGCCTTCTCCGGAGAGGTGCAGGGCAACAGGAGGACGACCTTCCCGTCGACGGTGACTCCCGGAGTGTCGGTGGAACGGATCGCTGACGAGAGGTCTTCCGACAGCCTCCAAGGGTTTGCGGAGGACCCCACAGTCGCCGAGACCAGGCTCAGCTCGTACCCCTCGCGCCCCGCCCGGCCCAGTTCGGTGCGAAGTATCCTGTTGAAAACGGAGGAAGTGCAGGCCCTGCCACTCGAGGGCCTCAGGAGGAGCTCGGCCCGAAGGCGCATCTCCTCCCCTCCCGCCGAGTGCAGAACCGCATCTCCGGCACCTGACATGACCGCATCGACTGCCTCCGCGGAGTTCTCCGCGACGGCCAGGACCGGGACCGAGAGCTCGACATGCAGATCCTGCAGGAGGCCGCCGAGCAGCGGGGCCCTTGTCACGAGGAGCGCAACCGGAGTGTCCTCGCCCGTCACCGGGCCGCAGGCCCGCATCCCGCCCACTCCGTCGAAGACGCTCCTCAGCGCCTCCGTGTCCTCGAGGTCCCTGCCGCGAACGAGGATCATCATCGAACTGCCACTCCTCCCGGCTGTGCCTCCGAGATCAGGATCCGGTAGAACCTCCCGCGGCCGCCGTCCTTGGACACGAAAACACCTCCGGGCGCCCCGTGCGATCTTGCAGACGCACCCATGGGAAAAGGCGAGATGAAGCAGAAGCCCGACATCTCCGGCGACTGGCTGGAGCTGGACTCCAGCAGTTCCCTCCTCCCCACCGAGACCGACGCGTACCTGCCGCCGGGGAGCCCGCCCGGGAGCGCCGGCGTGTCCATGGCGGGGTCGACTCTGAGGATGATCTCCCCGGAAGCGTCGAGACAGGTCCCGCAGTCGGCCTCCGCGAGTCTCCTGAGCGTGTCCAGCAATTGCTCCGCGGTCACAGGCACCGGCACGGGGGCTTCCGTCCGGAGTATCGCCATCCGGTCCCCGAACAGCCTTCGGAGCTCCGATGCACTGCATATGAGGATCCCCGTCAGGTCGACGGCATCTGACGAGGCAGTGCCCGCGGACTGGACTGATCCGGGAGCACCCTGGACGGAGTCCGCCGAGGCGCCCTTCGGGAAGACGGCGTCGCCCATGGCCGGAACGTCATGGCCGGAATCGACTCCGCTCGGGTGTGGCGTCTCCGTCAGGAACACCAGCGCACCGACCGGTCCACCCTCTGCGTCGCGAACCGGACTGGCCGATTCCGTCCACTCCATCCCGGAAGTCGACACCGACCCCTTCACCGGGGCCCGAGTCATCATCGAGACGGACGCCGGGCAGCCGGCGCAGGGAGCATCCCTGCCAGCCAGGAAGCCGTGACAGGTGAGCCCCGGGCGGGCAGTACGGGCGCGGCCGCCCTGCAGCTGCCCCAGGGATCTGCTGTGCCACAGCAGGCGGAAGTCGCGATCGATCCCGAAGACGGGAAGCGGGCATGCCTCGATGATCGCCTGCCTCTGCTCCTCGGCCTCGGCCAGGCTCCGCGCCCTGCCCTTCGCCTCGCTGAGGTCCCGGACGGAGATCAGGACCGCCCCCCCGGGCAGACCGGCCGCGCGTATCTGGACAGGGATGTACGCGGGCCCGGGGAGTATCAGGTCCCACTCGTAGCTCCTGACGTCTCCGGCAGAGAGCCTGCCCAGGGAGGAGTAGAGACCGGACCTGCTCCCGATGTCCATCGGGATTATCTCTTCGAGCCTTCGACCCACGAGGGCGGCCGCCAGGCTGCCGCCGATGAGTCTGCGGCCCTCTGCGTTCACCATGGTGACCAGGCCGTCGCGCGCGACGAGAAGGGCTTCGGGGCAGTTGTCGAAGATCGTCCTGAAGTCGTCCCTGTCCATCAGAAGGCGCCCTTGCCGAGGACAACCGTCGCCACTGTGCGGAGCAGGATGGAGAAGTCCAGCATCAGGGACTGGTTCCGGATGTAGTAGAAGTCGTACTCGAGGTTCTCGTGCAAGGGAAGATCCTTACGGCCCATGATCTGCCAGAGGCCGGTCAGGCCAGGTTTCACATCCAGACGATGCCTCTGCCACTCCAAGTAGCCCTCGACTATGAAGGGCATCTCGGGGCGCGGGCCCACGAGACTCATGCTTCCGGCCAATACATTGAAAAGCTGCGGCAGCTCGTCCAGACTGGTTCTGCGCAGGAAGCGGCCGAGCCCCGTGATCCGGGAGTCGTCGGCCGAGACCGGAGCCACCTCGTACTCCCCCGACTCGGGCTTCATGGTCCTGAACTTGATCAAAGTGAAGCATTTCCCGTTGAGCCCGACCCGCGTCTGCCGGAAGATCGGGCTCCCCTTCCCACCTGCCAGCAGAAGAAGGTAGACCGCCACCAGGACCGGGCTCATCAGCCCTGCGAGGAGGAGGGACACGACGATGTCGAAGATGCGCTTCAGTGCGGAGTTGAGGAGGCCGGTGGGAACCTGCCCGATTTCAATGATCGGCAGCCTGGCCAGGTCGTCCAGGCCGGAGGCCCCGGCGGCTATCTCGAAGAGATCGCTGACGATCCTGAAATGGACATCGCTCTTCCTCGCGTCTGCGATGGCCTCCATGACGCTGGCTCTGGGCAGGCTCGCCGAGGCGAAGAAGACCTCGTCGATCCTCATGCTGACGAGGAGTCTCTGCATGTCGGCCAGGCTCCCCGCGACGCGGACCCCCTCGACCTCCTGAGCCTGATCCGACCGATCCACTGTCAGAGCCCCCACTACGACCGGGTGCTTCCCGGGCAGCCTGTGGAGGTTCTTCACAACTCTCGAGGCAAGCTCCCCGGTCCCCACGAGGAGAACCCTCGGCGCGTCCGCCACGGGCGCCACGGCCTGCGCCAGCCTTCTGGCGGCAAGCCTGAACAGCGTCGCGACCGGCAGTGCGAGCAGAGTGAACATGAACAGCATGAGACGCGAGTACTCGCTCTTGGTCAGGTAGCTGGCGGCCATGAGCGCCACGGCCAGGTAGAAGAGCGCCTTGATCAGAGGCTGTGTCTCGCCCATGCTCCCGAGGTACCTGCGCGGGCGATAGAGCCCCGAGGCTGCGAACACGATCAGCCAGAGGCCCCACACGACCGGCATCACGTCGAGGATGTAGGCAAGGCGGTGATGGAAGCCAGGCACTCCCGCGAGGAGGATGCTCCTCACCCAGAAGGTCACCATCATCGTGACCGGAACGACCAGCACATCGGCCGCCACGAGGGCTATGCTCAGGACGCGGTCGGCCCGCCTGGCCGGGACCAGCATCTCTCTACGATCCGCTCAGCCCGCGGAGCATGCCCGTGAAGAGGGCTGCACCACGGACGAGGGCGAACACCGGGACCGCCGGAGCGACCGCGGGATCGACCCGGAGGGCCGTCGAGGTCAGGGGGACGCACGTCAGGAGGAAGGCCGCCAACCAGCAGGGGGCGATGACGGGCGCCAGGACCGAGGCCGCCGCGGCCGGGACGAGAAGGCCCGCCAGCGCTATCTGGAGCTTGAGCGACAGCGGGGTGTAGCCATCGGTGACGGCCTTGCCGGGGAACCTCTTCAGGACCTTCATCCTCCATCTGCCCCGCGACATCTTCAGCCTGAAGTACCCGCCCCAGGTGCGCCTGTGCTCGTGCAGAACCCTCGCGGCGGGCACGAAGACGAGCCGCGCACCCTCCCTGCAGAGCCGCCACGACAGGTCGACATCCTCGTGGTCGGGCAACGGGAAGCTCTCGTCGAACCCCCCGGCACGCTCGAGCGCCGACCTGCGGAAGCCGGCGGAGTAGGTGTCCACCATGTCGATGCTCTCCAGGCGGGAGAGCATCCCGTACCTCTGTTCGAACTCGACCTGGGCGAGCCGCTGCACGAGACTGCTCCCGCCCCCCGAGTATACACCCTTGCAGCCATCCGCCCCTTCTTCGAGGGCCCGCGCGAGCTCGCCGGCCCACTCGCGCTCGGGGACGCAATCGGAGTCCGTGAAGAGGATGAAGTCACCGGACGAGGCCCTCCAGCCGCGGTTCCTGGCCCCGGCCGGACCGGTGTGCGGACCGCCCACGACCTTTCCCGCCAGTGCGAGGACCTCCCCGGGGAGTTCCGGCGCCCCGTCGAGGCTCAGGACTGTCTCCAGGCCATCCAGCGACTGCCCTGCCAGGGCCTCCAGGCACTCCCGCAGGCGCGGCCCGGATTCATGAACCGGGATCACTACGCTGGTCTTCGCGCTCATCTCCCGCGCCCCCGCCTCCCGGGAAGGAGATGGCGCCAGAACGAGCCGAAGGCCTTCATCGTCCTCCTGAGCTCGTCCGGGTCGCGGAGGCTCCTGGCCGCCTTCCGCAGCACATACCGGGGTCTGAGGTAGAAGCGCCTCCTGGCGTGGTCGCAGAAGTCCACTATCTGGCGGGGCGAGAGGGCCGATGTCTTCACGACGCAGTTGTGCAGCCCGGCCGGCCCCAGCCAGTCGCGCCAGCGGGAAGCCACGAGAAGCCCTTCGGCAGACGCCCTCCTGAAGGCCTCGGTGCCCGGGTAGACCATCAGCGGGTAGAACTGGGCGGTGTCGGGGTCCAGCTCGAGCGCGAATTCGAGGGTTCTCTCCATGGTCCCGGCAGTCTCGCCGGGGATCCCGAACAGGAAGCAGCCGTGGACGAGCACCCCGGCCCTTCGCGCATCGGAGGCGAAGCGCCTCATCTGCTCGAGCGTCACGCCCTTCCTCATCCCGTCGAGGAGCTCCTGGCTTCCGCTCTCGAAGCCGGTGCAGACCGATCGAAGCCCCGCCCTGCGGCACGCCGCGAGAGTCTCGTAGTCGACGTCCGCGCGCATGTTGGCCGTCCAGGATACGCGGACCCCCGACCTCACCATCTCGCCGGCGAGGGCCCTGAGGCGTCCCGGGTCGGCGGAGAGGGTGTCGTCCTCGAAGAAGACCGCACGGACGGAGGGCAGGTTCTCCTGGATCCAGATCATCTCTCCGATGATGCTGTCGGAGCTCCTGAGCCTGGCCCTCCTGCCGGAGAGGGTCTGCGGGAACACGCAGAAAGTGCAGAAGTTGGGACAGCCGCGACCGCCGAGGATCATCACCTGCGGATGCAGGGCGTTCGGGTTGTTGTACCTGGGTATCTGCAGATGCTTCGCATACACCCTGCTGACCCATGGGATCGAATCGAGGTCCTCTATCGGAAGCGAGTCGCCGGTGAGCACGCATCCTGCACCATCCCTCAAGGCCAGGCCGGGAACCTCCGTCAGCGGCCTTCCGGAGCCGATCGCCTCCGCCGCGGCCGAGAGCGGACGCTCGTACTCCCCTCTGACCACTCCGTGGAAGAGCCTGCCGAGCGCGACCGTCTCGCATGGGAGAGCCGATGGATGCGTCCCGACCAGCAGCACGGCGTGGCCGTCTGCCGCAATCCTGTCGGCGATGGACGCATCGCTCTCGATGGAAGGAGTGGAGGTCTCCACCGCTACCAGACCGGGGCCGAAGGCCCTGATCCTCGAGAGGACCTCCTCTTCCGAGAGACCGTCGGCAGGGGCGTCCAGCAGAAGGACCTCGTGCCCGAGCCCTTCGAGGTATCCGGCCGCGTACGACAGCCAGATCGGGAAGTAGAGAGTGCCGCTGCGCGTGACGGCGGGACTCCTCTGCCCCCTGCTGAACTTGGGCAGGAAGGGGGGGTTAAGCGCCGCTATGCGCATTCAGGAGGCTCTCCAGGCTGTCCCAGACCGCGTCAACATCGATTTCGAACATACAAGGGGCCCCGCGACGGGCACAGCCCGTGAAGACCTCGTTGGAGTAGCACGGTGAGCACTCCGCAGTGGTCTTCACGACCGATACGCTGCCCCGGGCGTACAGGGCCTCCGGACTCGTCGGACCGAAGAGGACGACGGCGGGCGTGCGCTGGGAGGTCGCCAGGTGGGCCGCCCCCGAGTCCACTCCCAGAAAGGCATCGCATCGGGCGAGAACGGCTGCCGAACGCCCCCACGTCGCCCTTCCGCAGAGATCGACGACATGCCCGGTCCCGTGGGACACTTCGTATGCGGCGGCCCTGTCGCGCCCGTCCCCGAGGAGAACGCATCCGAATCCCAGGGACACAAGCCTCCGTGCGATCTCGCGGAATCTGCAGGCCGGCCACAGCTTCCTCTGCACCACATCCCTCGGGTTCCTCGCGCCGCCTGGAGCGACGGCCACCCATCTCCCCGTGCCCAGCATCCCGGCGGCCCATTCGGTCTCCTCCCGGGTGACCGGGAACACAGGGGTGTCATCTCCCGGCCCCACTCCGGCTATCCTGGCATAGGAGTCCGTGGCGAAGGCCATCGGATCAAGGCCGAGGACGGTCTCCCAGCGGCCGAGGGGCGTCTGCCCCCCGCTCCGCGATGGAGCGCCCGTGAGCAGCCTCACCCAGCGGCGCAAGGCTCCCGACCTGTGGAGCACCACGCACTCGCTGATGCCAGCCAGACGCCGGCGCGCCGCGATCGTCCAGAAGACGGGCCCGAGGAGCCCGCCGGGACCGACCGGCGGCATCGGGGCCACCTCGACACGGGCCATGCCGGGCATCCTGCGCCAGACCTCGGCCGCGGAAGGTCCCGCGAGGGCGATCCACCTTCCCCCGCGCTCCAGGAGCCGGGCGACGGCAGGGGTCGCCAGGAGGGCGTCGCCGAAGGCGTGCGTCTTCACTATCAGGCCGGTATCGCCCGCCTGCATCTCACCGATCCGATCCTGCCGGCGACCTCCGCCAGCCCCGCGCCTGCGAGGACCGCCACGGGGAAGTCGATGGCCACCCTGATCGGTATGCCCGATACCGTCGCCACGTGACCAGCCGCATAGAGCAGCGTGAAGATCACGAGAAGAGCCGCGGTCGGGCTCCGCCTGCGCAGGAGGAGGATGGCGCCTCCCCCGGCGAACAGGAGTGCCAGTCCCCATGTCAGGATGCCGGCGGCCGCGTACAACGGGTACATCTGATTATAGGAAAATGGTTTGACGAAATCGGCGAAGCGCAGGAGGACAAGCCGCGCCAGCAGTTCCGGGTTTGCCGCCAGGAACTGGAGGGTCCTCGAGGTCAGGACGCTGTCCCTGAAGGCCTCCGACTCGTCGGAGAAGGAAGGGAACTCGGCCAGGTCGAGCCGCGAGATCCTCCCCTGCATGGCCGTCCGAAGAGGGTCGTAAAGCGTGGTCATGCCGTCGAGTTCGCCCACGAAGCTGCTGGAGAAGATCCTCCCGTTGAACTCCCACATGTTCACGCCGCCCTGCGTGGGAAGGACGCGCCACTCCCCCGTCGCGGCCCTGTTCCGCAGGGCCCAGGGGAACACCAGGGCCGCAGCCGCTGCGAGGGCGATCAGCGCGGAGCCGAGCCTCCTCGCGAATCCCCGACGCGAAAGGACCAGGACGGCGAGGAAGACGGCCGCTCCGGAAAGGGCCACCGGTCTGATGAGGAAGGCGGCCCCCCACGCCGCCCCGGCCAGGGCTGCGCGCCCGGGCCTCGGGAAGTCCAGAACCCTCATGGATGCCAGGAGAGAGGCCAGTATCGAAAGGGTGAACAGCGCCTGAGTGGCGGGAACCGCCTCGAAATACAGCTCGAAGGGATCGACGGCCATGAACAGAGCTGCAGCCAGGAGGGGCTTCCCGGTCAGGAACCGGCGGGCGATCGAGATGCCCGCCATGACCGACAGCATCCCGACCACGAGGAGCTGGACCACCCTGACCGCAGCCAGGTTCCCGGGTCCGGCCACCCGGAACACTCCCGCCATGAACAGGATGTAGCCGGGGACGAGGAAGGCGGTCTCGCGGCCGGGCCTCAGGACGCCGTAGAAGCCATCAACCTTGCGGTAGAAGTCGAAGGCCGCGTCGTGCATCTCCCTGAACTCGCGCGGGGCCAGGTCCGACGGGTAGAGCATCTCGCGGGACAGCTCGTACCCCCTGCCCGACAGCAGGTTGGTTGCGATGTCCGCCATCACCCTGCCCTCCCCCACCATGAAGCCGGCCCTGAGCACGTACAGGAGGAGGGCCACCCGAACCAAGAGGGCCAGCGCGAGGACGGATCTCAGGAGCCGGGTCTGCTTTTCCATCCTGCGAACCACTCCGAAGTCATGAGGTCGAGCTCGGCGGGCTGGCCCGTCGACCAGACGGGCCTGGTCGACGGATGCATCACCAGATCGCACTCGCCCTCCGGCATGCGAAGCCTCTCCAGGTAGCGCCTGGACACGCGACCGCTCCTCCCGAATCCCGCGAGGGCGGTCCTCGTCCTGATGCCGACCGACGCCGCGAGCCGCCGGGTCCTCCTCCCGAGCGCATCGAGCAGGATGCCCGACGGTCTCTCGAGGGGGTCGACCAGCACTCCGGTGCGCACATTGCCGATGCGGTATTCCACGGCGAGTGCGATCGTCAGCTCTGCCATCCCCGGCAGATGGTGGAGGTGCCTGTGGCTGTCCAGCCCGGCGATCTCAGCTCCGAGGGCGATCAGCTTCTCGATCTGGGCCCTCCACTCGGCCTCCAGCCGGGGCAGCCATCGGCGCACGGAGAGGGCGAGCCCAAGCGGGGCCGGAAACGATGATCCTGTAAGCATCGGCGGTTCGACGCAGTTGAGATGGGCCGATACCGGAATCCCGCGCTCGATGCAGAGCGAACATGCTTCGGCAGCCCGGGGACCCGTGGCAAGGATGCTGGCCCCGTCTACCGAGCCGGCCCCGGCGCATCTCTCCAGGGCCTCGTTCACCTCTGCGCACGAGCCTGCATCGTCTATGCTCACGAAGATGCCCGCGGGCATCAGACGCGCTTCGCCTTCAGGATCGTCCGCGCCAGGTTCCTCGGCCCGAGGACCGTCGCTGCCGTTCGGAGGATCCTCGACCTGTGCAGATAGAACCTCCAGAAGGCCCTCTTCTTCAACCTCTCGACCGCGCCCGCAGGGATCCCCGGGAGATCGTAGACACAGCTGTGGAAGCAGTCGAAATCCACGAAGTCCCTGTTCACGAGATGCCGCGACCTGTTCCAGAGCTCGGTGTGGGGGAACGGCGTGGTTATGTCGAAGATCGCGTCGTCGAACGGGTTCTCCACCGCGAAGCGCACCGTCTCCTCCATCTCCGCCATCGTCTCTCCGGGCGCCCCAAGCATGAAGTACCCCTGGACGAAGATGCCCAGGTCGCGTGCCATCCCGACGGCTCCGAGGACCCCGCCGACGGTGGTCCCCTTCTCGTAGATCTCGTCCAGCACGCGCTGGGAGGCGGACTCGACGCCCATGTTGATCTTGGCGAGGCCGGCTTCCTTCATGTGGAGGAGGAGATCGCGGTCCAGGAGGTCCGCCCTGACGTTGCAGCACCACTTCAGGCCCAGCCTGCGCCGCGTCATCTCGTCGCAGATGGCGTGCACCCAGTCCGCGTCCAGCACGAATGTCGAGTCCTCGAACATGAAGGCCGACAGACCATACGCGGTCTTCAGCGACTCCAGCTCGTCGGCTATGCCGGAGGGGGACCTCTTCCTGATGCGCCTGCCGAAGATCTCGGAGAGAGTGGGCTGGCAGAACGTGCACCTGAAGGGGCATCCCCTGGTGGCCATAACCGATGTGCCCCTAAGGCGAGGATCCACCCTGTCCATGGAGTACCAGACGCTGAAGTAGCGCTTCATGTCGAACAGGGAGCGGTTGGGGAACGGGAGTTCGTCGAGATCCTCCACCAGGAGGAGGCCCGGGGCGCGGACCACCGAGCCGCCGCGTCTGAAGCAGGCCCCGGGGATGCCGTCGGGAGGCTCCCCGGAGACGAACCGCGAAAAGCCCAGCTCGCCTTCTCCCGCATAGACGATGTCGGCGCCGGTCCTCTCGAGCGTGTCCTCCGGCATGACCGTCGCGTGCGGCCCCCCCACCGCCAGCACCGCACCGGGAGCAGACTCCCGGACCACCCGGGACGACTCGACGGCAGCGGCCAGTTGCGGCGTCAGAACCGAAATCCCGACCAGGTCCGGCCGGAACTCGACAAGACGCCTCCTGAGCCCTTCGAACGGCCTGCGCTCGAACGACATGTCGAAGAGCGAGCACTCCGTGCCGTTGTCACGCGAGAGCACGGCCGCCAGGCAGGCAACTCCCAGGGGAGGCTGTCCCGCGGGGTATCTCGTCTCCGGGAACACGAACAGGATCCTCTGGAAGCTCATGCCGGGCGGAACCCCCTGCCTGCGGCAGTAGCGGCGAGATAGATCAGCATCGTGTCCACGGGGAGCCTGTATCTGAGCCCGCCATGCGCAAGCGTGTGCACGAGGAGATAGGCGACGAAGAACGCACATGCCACCGTCGTACCCGTCCCGGCCGTCCTGCGCAGGGCCGCGGCGAGCGCAAGCAGGGAGATCGGCAGATACACGAGCAGCCCCACGAGCTCTGTCGGGAGACCGCCAGCGCCGCTCTCCGGGAAGGGCGAAAGGAAGGAGAGCAGCCTCTGGCCGGAGAGCCACGCCACGAGGCCGGGATTGGCGATCATGAAGGCCCTCGCACGCCTGCTCAGCTCGGCGCTCCTGGCAAGCTCTCCGACGTAGACCGACTCGTCGGGGTACTCGAGCAGTTCCCTGTGGCGGACACCGGAGAGGATCGCCTGCGGGACCTCTATGCCCTCCATGCGCAGGGCCTCGGGGTTGTTCCTCATCCAGAGGTTCACCGAGCCCTTCGTCGGCAGGAGGATGGGCATGCCCATCTCCACGGCGTTGCGGATCACCCATGGAGCCGTCAGAACGGCGAAGCCCGCGACAAGCATCAGAGACTGGCGGAGCATCCTCCGTCTCAGGAACAGGAACAGCTGGACGGGGATCAGCACCAGGACCGTGCTCCTGATCAGGAAGAGCAGTCCGGCCGCGGCCCCGGCCGCGAATCCCCCCCTTCGGTCCTCCAGAGTGCGCAGCGTGAGCAGAGCGAGCACGGGGATCATGGCCACGTGGAGCGCTTCGGTCATGGCTGTCGCGGTATAGAAGATGAAGTAGGGGTAGAACGCGAAGCCCAGGGCCGCCAGCAGGCCGGTGCGCCTTCCTCCGGCCCGCTCTCCCAGCAGGAACATCGCCCAGGCGCCTGCCGTCTGCGCCAGCGTGTTGAGCAGGAAGACGGCGCCCGAGGTCCGGCCCAGGAGCATGAAGAAGAGCGCCAGCGCCGCAGGATAGCCCGGCTCGACCGTGGCCGTCTGAGTGCCGGTTCGCGCGAGCCCGAACACGTAGTCAGGGTTCGACGCCCAGGACGAGGCGACCTCGCCCTCTCCCCCGTTGACCGCCTTCAGGCGCCCTATCTCGGGCCCGAACGACAGCCCGTGGCCCGAGAGCAGAGTCCCGGCGAGCCTCAGATAGAGCTCCTGATCCATCGTAGGCTGCGCCAGCTCCCCGCCCAGTGCGAACATGAGGGCGATCCTCGGCACCACTGTCGCCAGGGCCGTCAGGACGAAGAGCTTCGAACGGTCCAGAAGGCCTCCCGGAGCCGGACGGGCGGCTCCATCCTCTCTCCCAGCAGGAGGATGGGGTAGAACCAGTCCTGCCAGTGGTAGTCCTTGCCGGCAACGGGATCGGTCAGGGCGAGCCCGAGCAGGTAACTGCCGGGCTCCAGGGCATCCAGGCTGATCTTCAGATCGACCCGTGCCGTGTCCCTGAAGGAGATCAGGGGCTGGTTGAGCTCCAGGTTGTTCACGCCCACGATCTGCTCCCCGTCGGGCCTGCAGATGGAGAATCCGAATACGAGGCCGTCGACGCCGGAGGGGAACCTGGTTCGCAGGTCGGCCCTGACGGTGATCGGAGCGCCTGGACGGAAAGTGCTCGCCGGGGCGTCGGATCCGTCGAGGAGCATCACCCTGACGAACTCCACCTCCCTTGTCCCCCACTCGCGGGGCGAGACTCCCGCCGGGACGTGTCTCGACGAGGCGTCGGAAAGGTAGGCCGACAGCACTTCGGCGGCAGGCCCGTCCTTCAGGACGCGCCCCCTGTCGAGCCAGACAGCCCTCTCGCAGAGACGGAGGACGGCCTCCGCGTCGTGGGAGACGAAGACGATCGTCCTGCCGGTGCCCTTGAACCCGTAGATCCTGTCGTAGCACTTCTTCTGGAACGAAGCGTCACCCACCGCCAGAACTTCGTCCACCAGAAGGATATCCGGATCGCAGGCGGTCGCCATGCTGAATCCCAGTCTCATGAACATCCCCGAGGAATAGTACTTGACGGGCGTGTCGAGGAACCTCTCCAACTCGGCGAACTCGGCTATGCCCGGGATGAGGTCCCTCATCGACGCCCTGTCGAGCCCGAGCAGTGCACCGTTCAGGTAGAGGTTCTCGGCGCCCGTGAGCTCCGGATGGAACCCGACGCCCAGGTCCAGGAGGGATGCCACCCTCCCGTCGACGCTCACTCTGCCCTCCGAAGGCTCGAATATCCCGGCCAGCAGCTTCAGGGTCGTCGACTTCCCTGCGCCGTTCGGCCCCACCAGCGCAACCGACTCGCCGGGGGAGACCTCGAACGAAGCCCCGTCGAGAGCTCTCAACCGCTCGGTCCTGGTCCTCCTGCCGAAGAGGTTCAGCAGCGTGTCCATCAGAGTGACGGTGCGGTCGTGGAAGATCCTGTAGTCGAGGCTCACATCCTCGAAGACGATCGAGCCCGGCGCCGACCGCATCACAGCTCCTTCACCACGGCGGGCTCGGACCTCCGGAAGACCGCCAGGCCCCCCGCGAGCAGGACCGCGCTCCAGCAGACCATCGAGATCCAGCTCCAGGTCGGCGGCGTGCGGCCGAAGTACAGCAGGCTCTGCACCGCCTCGAGGAACCCCGAGACCGGGTTGAACCTGAGGGCGGCCTCTATCGATGGTGGAAGCATGCCCTGTCCCAGAGGATAGATGACCGGCGAGGCGTAGAACCACGCCAGGAGGAGCACTTCGAGCAGAAGGGACACATCCCTGTAGTAGACGTTCCACACCGAGACCATCAGGCTCAGCCCGGTCGTCATGGCCAGGAGCAATGCCAGCGCCGGGATCAGGAGCACGACCGAAACCGGCGGATAGTGGCCGTAGGCCAGGAGAAGGGCCTCCACCACGAGCAGGGAGAGCATGAGATGCACTGCGTTGGCGGCCACGCTGGAGGCCGGGAGGGCCGCCCTGGGGAAGCGTATGCTGCGGATCAGCCTCACGTTGTCCAGCAGGGAGGTCGTCGCCGCGGATATGGAGGACGAGAAGAAGTTCCAGACGAGCAGTCCCGTGAACAGGAACAGCGCGTAGTGGCGGAGCGATCCGCCGAACCTGATTATCCTCGTGAACACCACTGCGAACACCGCGGTCTGGAAGAGGGGCTTCAGGAGGAACCAGGTGAAGCCCAGGAGCGACCTCTTGTACCTGACCTTGAGTTCCTTGGCGGCCAGTCCCGAGAGCATGAGACCCCAGTTCCCGGTCATCGCCGCCCCCTCCCGCCCGCAAGTCCGCCCTCGGTCCCCCTGATCAGCCTCGAGATGTTCGAGGCATGCCTCACGAGAATGAGAAGGGCCACCGCCACGCAGGAAACGGCAGCGAAGGGCTTCGCCCCCGGCCGTCCCAGGACGAGCACGGCGGGAACCAGGGCGACCGCCGCAGCCATGGACGAAGCCGAGACGATCCTGGTCCAGGCGAAGACGAGCAGGAACACGGCAAGAGCCGCTGCCGCGGGAAGGGGCGCCAGAGCGCCCACGGCTCCGAGGCCAGTAGCGACTCCCTTGCCCCCTCTGAAGCGGAGCCAGGGGCTGAAGACATGTCCGGCAACGGCTGCAAGAGCGGCAGCAGCCCTGACGATGGCAGGAGCTCCGACCAGCGCCGCGGCCGCCACCGGCAAGGCCCCCTTCACGGCATCCAGGAGGAGGCCAGCGGCTCCCGCGCCCCTTCCGCACGATCTCGTGAGGTTCGTCGCGCCGATGTTCCCGGACCCGCGGGCCCGAAGATCGACGCCGCGCGATCTCCCTATGAGGAACGAACACGGGACTGACCCGAGCAGGAAGGCCGCGGCTGGAAGCACGAAGTAGATCACGGCCCTAGTGCTCCCTCTTCCTGAACGAGACCGAGAGGGGGACCCCCCTGAGGCCCAGTCTGTCCCTCAGCGAGTTGTCGAGGTATCTCCTGTAGTTCTCGGGGATGTCCTCGGGCCTGTTGCAGAAGATCAGCAGCTTCGGGGGACGGCTTCCGGTCTGGGTCGCATAGTAGAACCTGAGCGGCCTTCCGCCCGGCGAGGGAGGCTGGACATCGGAGGTGGCCTTCTTCAGCCACTCGTTGACGTCCGGCGTGGAGATCCTGACATCCCTGTCGAGTGCGATCCTCCAGGCGGTGGGGAGCACCCGGCCGACCCCGGCACCGGTGAGCGCCGACAAATAGAGCAGCTGCACCCACCTCCCGGCATGGAACTTCTCGAGAAATCCCTCGAGCCAGGCCTTCCTGTCCACCTCGAGGTCGATCTTGTTCACGCCCAGCATGAGGCCCTTGCCCTGGTCCCAGGCTCTCGAGGCGATCCTGATGTCCTGCTGGGAGGGAGGTTCGGTCCCGTCGACGAGGACCATCACCACATCCGCCCTGTCGACGCTCCTCCAGGAACGGAGCGTGCTGTAGTACTCCAGGTCGTCCATCTGACGGGAACGCCTGCGGAGGCCGGCCGTGTCGACCAGCCTGAAGTCGTGCCCGTTCCACGAGACGATGGTGTCGGTCGCGTCCCTGGTGGTGCCCGGCGTGGGCGCCACCACGTTCCTCTCGTATCCGCATATGCGGTTGACGAGAGAGCTCTTGCCGACGTTGGGCCTTCCTACCACGGCGAGGGCGAGGGCCTCCACCTCCTCCTGCTCCGCCACCGGCAGAACGCTCACGACGGCGTCGAGGAGATCACCGGAGCCCGTGCCGTGAAGGGCGCTGACCGGATACGGGTAGCCGAGGCCGAGCGAGAAGAACTCGGCCGCGCCCGCCTCGCGGGCGAGGTTGTCGATCTTGTTCACGGCCAGGAATGCGGGCGTGCCGGAGCGCCTCACGATGTCGGCCGCCGCGGAGTCGAACGGATGCAGGCCGGCCACACCGTCCACCACGAGTATCACGGCATCCGCTTCCGCGAGGGCGAGGTGCACCTGCCTCTCCACGGCCGCCTGCACCGCGTCCTCGCTTCCTGGAACCAGTCCGCCCGTGTCAACTACATAGAAGTCGTGGCCGGTCCAGTTCGCCACGGAGATGTTCCTGTCGCGCGTGACACCGGGGGTGTCGTCGACTATGGCCCTGCTTCCGCCGGCAAGCCTGTTGAAGAGCGTCGACTTGCCGACGTTGACCCGGCCGATTATCGCAACCGTGGGAATGGACAAGCTTCTCCCCTCGCAACCCGGCCACCATTATATCAAACGCGCGTGGAACAACGAAACCGGAGGTGCCCGATTGTCTGGACTATTCCTCTTGGCCCTGGCGACCGCCCTGGCGGCGGGAGGGCCCCATGGACCTGCCGAGGCTCTCGGCAGCTTCGTCGGGGCGATAGCGTCGAGCGACACGACCGGAGCCCTCGCCCTGCTTTCCGATGACGCCTTCCACAAAGTCGACTCCCTGCTGGCCGTCGATCCGGGTCTTCTCTGCAACCTTGCCCAGGGCTTCGGAGTCCGCATGGTGCCGGAAGACCTGGAAGGAATGGACTCGAGGAAGTTCCTCAGAGCCGTGCTGGGCTCTCCGGCCCTCGCGGGGATGCTGATGTTCGCCAGCTACACCGCGGGTGAACCCTACGAGATGGACGGGGCGACCTTCGTCCCGGTCGTCTACAGGTTCATGGGAGTCGGCGACACGCTCACCGTCAAGATGGTGGAGTCCGCGGGCTCCTGGTCGATCGCCGACTACTACGGGCACGCTCCGGTCAGGAGCGCACACCACTAGGCGCGGCTCAGGTGGCCGGAGCCTTCTCCAGGGAGGCGAACCCTTCGAACGGCAGCCGCGCAGGCCTCTCCTTCTCGGCTTCCACCTGGTGGGGCGACAGAATCGGGCTTATCCCGTCCGAGTGCCTGCCGAAGGCGATGATGGTTATGAGGGTCGAGTCGCCGCCGAGGCCCAGGACCCTCCTGGCGGCTTCCTCGTCGAACCCCGCTATCGGATGGGCGACGAGGCCCATCTCGGTGGCCCGCAGGATCATCATCCCCACCGCCATGCCCGTGTCGAAGAGGTAGTACTCCCTCCTGCCGACGACGCAGTCCAGCGTTGCGGCCGAATACACGCCGACGACCATGGATGCCGATCTGAACCAGTCGTTCCCGCGGGACAGACTCGAGAAGACAGCATCCAGGGACTCCCTCGACCTGACGAAGACGAACCTCCAGGGCTGATGGTTGAAGCACGAGGGCGCAAGGGCTGCCGCCCCTGCCAGATCGCGCACAGCCTCCTCGTCTATTTCGACGGGATCCAGCGACCTGTAGCCACGCCTCTCGTGAATGGCCTCGATTACAGACGACACGTCGTACCTCCCTCAGATTCTCCCCGAGACCGTGCACGGGGTTCCTCTGCCCGCCGTGACAGCCGGCAGAGCCATGACAAATGCCGCCACTCCTGTCAGAACCAGAGTCAGGCCTGCTCCGAGAGCCGGGAAGAGCAGCAGCGGGAAGGCGACCGCCCCGGCCGCGCTGCCGGACACGGAAGCCGCGTTGACCAGTACCGCTCCTCTGACGCCACCCCCCGCGAGAGCCGCTGAGGCAGGGAAGAGAGAGCCGGAGAAGAGACCGGACAGGAGAACGAACAGGGCGGCTGAGCCGGCGAGGGCCCCCCAGCCGACAAGCGCCGAATCGTAGGCAAGGCAGGCGATCCCGAAGCCCGCGGCGGCCGCCGAGCCGCCCGTGCAGGCCCATGCCGCCCCGAGCCGGTGGAATCTGCCGGAGCCCGCTGCGTACCCGCACATGAAGAGGGCAGGAGACAGGGCGATGACCGTCCATGAGATGCCGAGCGTGGCCTGGATGACCAGAATCGCCGCGGTCTCGCAGGAAGTCGATGCGAGGCCGAGAGTCCACGGAGCGACCGCCACAGGTGTCCTCCTCCCCAGGAACAGCGAGGCGACGAGGAAGAGCGCAGCCGAAGCGCCGAGCACCGAGGGCAGGGCCGCACCGTGACCCTTCGTGCCCATCCTCTCGTACCAGTTGCGTGTGGCGGCGAGGAAGGCCAGCGGCCTGAGGTCGGTATTCGGCCTCCCCGAGCGGAGGTCCAGTCCGGCGGTCCAGGCCTCGAGCCTGCCTGGCTCGAGCTCCCATGCCAGAGACACGGAATTCAGGAAGACCGGTGAAAGCCGCTCGAGGATGCTCCATCGCCGTGCCGCCACCTCGGCCGGCGCCCGGAGGGGCCTGTCCGAGAACACGAGGAGCGCCCCACCGAGGGGAAAGGCGAGGGCGCTTCGGAAGACCGACGCTCCTGCAGCAACGATCGGAGACACTATCGCAGCCTGACCCGGGACCAGCCTGGCCTCTCCGACGGGAAGCTGGACCGCGACCACTCCGTCCGGAGAGAGGGCGCGCCTGCAGCTCCTGAAGAACTCGCGGGTGTAGAGCCTGTCTGACAGAAGGCTCAACGGGAGGCCGGCCTGGAGGAGGATCAGATCGTAACGTCCCCTCGCCCTCTCGACGGCTCTGCGCTCGTCTCCGGGAACGCAGGCCGCCCCGGGAGCCGAGGCCAGGATGATCGACGCCGTCACGGGATCAGGCACGACCACTTCCGTCGGCCCCTCCTCAGCCAGGAGGCGGGCCACATCGGGAGACGAACCCAGGTAGAGGGACCTTCCGCCGCCCGAGTAGGCCATGGGCACGAGAGCGGCGTATTCGGCGGCCTCGGGGGCTGAGCCATAGCTCTCGATCGTCCCCGACCTCCAGAGGGAGGCCTGCCCCGATCTCCATGAGACGAGGACCTCACCCCTCGGCGAGGCGGCCACCGTGAAGCTGTCGGCCCCGGCGGCAGGTCCACGCACCGCGGCCGCGAAGTCCAGCCTGCGGATCTGTCCGCCCATGATGGCGGCGCTCGCGGCGGCAAGCAGCAGGAGGGGCACTGCTCCCCCCGTCACGGAGGCCGCGGCGAGGCATGCCAGAGAGGCGGCGGCGGCCAGCCCTCCGGCAAGCATGAACGACGAGAGTGCGCAGAAGAGGACTCCCCCGGCCAATCCCCCCGCCGCCTCCGCCGCGCAGATCCTCGAGATCCGCGTTCCGGGCTCGAACGGCAGGGCGAAGACGAATCCGGCAAGGAGGCCGGGGGCGGCCGCGGAGACTATCGGATCGAGAAGCCCCAGCCTGCACAGGAATGCCGAGCCCGGAGAGACGATCCCCAGGGCTGTCATCCCTGCGATCCACCATGACCTCCGCGAGACCGTCCTCATCGCCGTCAGACCGCCCAGGCCGGACAGGAGAAGCCAGGCAGCGAGCGCCAGCCCGGTCGCCAGTTCGGCCTCGTGCCTTGCGTAGAGGCTCTCCCTGAGCACCAGCCCCTGGGAAAAGATGGATGCGAGACCGCCGGAGAAGGCTCTCCCGGCAGGAGAGTCCGGACCGGTCATCTCGGGATCACGGCCCGAAGACCTCCGCCTGGAAGCGGAACAGCGTCGCACCCCGTCGCCATGCCCCGGCAGGAAGGCCGGCCTTCTGGCACAGGCCTTCCAGGAACTGCTCGGGAGTGGTCCAGCCGGCTTCGGCGGGCACCTGCGGGAGCAGGACCCCGCTGCGTCCGTTCTTGACGATGAGGAGGCCGTCCGTGCCCAGCCGCACCGACAGCGGGTCCTCCAGCAGCTGCAGCGGGGTCAGCACGGAGATCTCCATGTCGACGGAACCGAGCTCGGACCGGCTGATGGCCGGGAATCTGGGGTCCTCCAGCGCCGCCGACCTCGCCATCATCGCAACGGCCCTGGCCAGCGGATACACGGGGCGCATCGTCCCGATGCAGCCTCTGAGCGCCCCGTGCTCCGTGTATGTCACGAACACGCCCCGGTAGCGGCCCAGCTCTCCACCAAGGTCAGGCAGGCTGTCGGACGGCGGCTCTCCCTCGGCCGCCAGCCTCAGCTCCCTCGCGACTATGGCGCAGAGCCGGCTCCTGGCCCCGGGAGACAGCGCGGATCGCGCAGAGGATGTGTCCACAGTGCACACGGCGGCTCCGTATCCCACTACCGACGATCGATCGCCCGTTGCCTCGGCGCTCGTCGCCCTCCCGAGGACGGTCGTGGAGCAGTGCCCCCACAGCCTGTCGTAGTAGAGGACGACAGCCATGGGCAGTCTCCCGCATGCACGGGTCTCCAGGCCCGGCGGCAGGGAGCTCTCGTCGGTCGCGTCCAGAAAAGCCTCGGGGTCGCCGGATGCCCAGGACGAGAGGGTGAGGGAGTCGGACAGATCAGCCAGAGGGAGCGGCGGATAGTGGGACAGGTCGGAGCTCGCTATCACGAGGACCCTGGAGTTCCAGGCGTCGGCGAATATCATCTCGGCCAGCATCGAGAGGCTGTTCCCGTCCGTCCATCCGACGAGAACGGGAACCAGCTTCCATCCGGAGGCGAGGCTCCTCTGCAGGAACGGGAGCTGGACCTCGATGGCATGCTCCGCGGCGTGCTCGGCAGAACCGAGCCTGACAGCCGGGCATGAGGCGGCGAGCCTGGAGCAGGCCGACGTGTCGACGGGGACGGTGCCCAGGGGGGTCAGGAAGGCGTCTCCGTCATACGCGCACATTCCGTTCAAAGCCGCCCTGTGTGCAGGCGCCAGCACGTAGACCCTGTCGAAGGAGAGCCCCCGCAGCGAAGCGTACAGGGCGGCCGCGGTCGGAGCCGAGTATGCATAGCCTGCATGGGGCGCCAGTCCCGAGATTATCGTCTGGCCGGGAGGTGGGACGAACCCTCCGGCAAGGTCCCTCAGGCTGTCGACCATCCCGGCAAGCTCTGAGCTGTCTGCAGGATAGAATGTCCCTGCAACCGCGGGAGGCCTGACGACGAACACCCTCTCGCCCGCACCGGCGTTCCCGCAGGCGCAGACGAGAGCAAGCACCAGACAGGCGCCCAGTCCGCTGCTCCTCATCCCGCAAGCCTCCTCCAGTGCGATGCCCTCTTCCAGTCCTGCGCCTGGGGCCGCCGGACGGAAGGGCCCGGCAGCAGCATGGCGGCAAGGGCCCCCATCAGGGCCAGAGCCGCTCCCAGGAACGATCTCCTGTTCATCGGACCTCCAGTCAGTCCCATACGCCGGGAATCGGTGTGGAGCAGTCGGGACACTTCCCGTCGCTCACCCTCATGGTCTCCACGGAGAAGCCATGCCGGACGACAAGCTCCGCCCCGCAGACGGGGCAGGTGGTGGTCTCTCCGCCCTCCGTGGTTGCGTTGCCCACATAGACGAAGTCGATTCCTGCATCCCTGGCCGCCTGCCTTGCCCTGACGAGCGTATCCACAGGTGTCGGAGCCAGATCGACCAGCCTGTACATCGGGAAGAACCTGGAGAAGTGAAGCGGCACCGAAGTCCCCAGAAGCCCGGTGAACGTGCTGCAGAGAGACGAGATGTCATCTTCGGAGTCGTTCCATCCCGGCACTATGAGGTTCGTGACCTCCAGCCAGACCCCCGTCTCGGAGAGAACCTGCAGGCAGCGAAGCACGGGAGCGATTGTGGCGAAGCACATTCGCCTGTAGAAGGAGTCCGTGCTTCCCTTGAGATCTACGTTGGCAGCGTCGATGTATGGGGCGAGCTCCCTGAGGGGGCCCTCGTTGATGTATCCCGCCGTGACCAGGATGTTCGAGAGCCCTGCCTCCCGTGCGGCCCTGGCAGTGTCCAGCATGTACTCGTACCAGACCACGGGCTCCGAGTAGGTGTAGGAGACCGAGCTGCAGCCGGCATCCAGGGCGGCCCTCACTACCTCGTCCGGGGGAAGCTGGACCGGAGGGACATCCTCGGGACTCGCCTGCGAGATCTCCCAGTTCTGGCAATAGCGGCAGCCGAGGTTGCAGCCGACGCAGGCTATCGAGAACGTGGAGCTCCCGGGTTTGAAGTGGAACAGCGGCTTCTTCTCCACCGGATCCACGTGGACAGCCACCGGGAGACCATACACGAGGCTGACCAGCTCGCCTCCGTGATTCAGCCTGATCCGGCAGGTTCCCCGCTCCCCCGGCGCGAGGACGCAGGAGAAGGGGCAGAGGAGGCACTGGACCTTGTCAGTGCCGCTCATCGGGCACGGGGACGAACCAGAGACACCTGGTCTCCGACAGTGCGCCCCTCCTGATCAGCGAGCCTATCAGGGCGGTATCCGCGGCCGCGGGAAGGCACTTGGCGGCGGAAGCCGAAGTGCTGTCAGCAGATATGATATCGCCCACGATGGGGATGTCACGGATGAGATCGAGAACGGGATCCCTTCCGGTGAGAAGGGCCATGACCACGAGCAGAATCATCCAGGGACCTCCTGTCGCCGCCATGAGCACCGGACGTCCATGTCCGGTTCGCCCTCTCTCTATCCTACATTCCGCTCCCGGGTTTGCCTATATCTCGGCAGATGGCAGTGAAGAACGGCTCGGTGTTCGTCAGGGCCTACGGGTCCCTGAACGACTTCCTCCAGCCCGTTCGGAGGCAGAGGGAGTTCTGTGTCCATCCCGGCCTCCCCTGCCCGGCCTCGCACGCCCTCGAAGCCGCAGGCATTCCACATACGGAGGTGGAGCTGCTCCTGATCGACGGGGCCCCTGATCTGCTTGCGACTACCGTCTCCGACGGCCAGCGGATCTCCGCATTCCCCGCGGGCGACCTCCCGGCCGCCGGCCCCCCGCTGCGCCTCCCACTGCCTGATCCCCCCGTATTCATCCTGGACGTGAACCTGGGGAAGCTGGCCCGCATCCTCAGGCTGCTGGGCCTCGATGCCTCGAGGCCTGAGGAGATGGGCGACGAGGCCCTGGCCTTCATGTCCGCGAAGCAGGGCAGGATACTGCTGACCAGGGACAGGAGGCTGCTCAGGAGGCGCGCGGTGGTGCACGGCTACCTGGTCAGGGAGATGGATCCCCTGCGTCAGGCTGCCGAGGTCATGCGGCGCTTCTCCCTCCAGCGATGGTGCAGGCCCTTCTCTCTCTGCTCCAGGTGCGGCGGAGCCGTCCGGAGGGTGCCGAAGCGGGAGGTCGAGGACAGGCTCGAGCCTCTCACCAGAGCGCACTATGACGAGTTCTGGCTGTGCGACGGGTGTGGCAGGATCTACTGGGCAGGCTCCCACCTGCCTTCGCTGACCGGGCTCCTGGAGAGGCTCGGAGTGCGGACGGATACCGGATCCGGCGCCGGCCTGGCAGGGAGGCACCTCGCTCCTTAGATTGGCGGGACTCCAGGTCGGGGCTTTCAGACAGGATTCCGGATGTCGAGGGAACAGGGCTCGCAACTCCGCCAGACCATACGCATCTCCATAGCCGAAGGCCTGTTCTCGCAGCTCTACACGGGCCTGGCCGGAGCCGGCTCGGTCTTCGTCACGAAGCTCGCCGGCCTTCTCGGCGCCCAGCCTTTCCACTACGGCCTCCTGTTCGCGATCGGACAGCTCTCGCAGATATTCCAGCCCCTCGGAGTAGCGATCACGAGAGGCCTGACCGCCCGCAAGAAGGCGGTGATAACGCTCGCCGCCCTCGGCAGAGGGCTGACGCCCCTCTTCGGACTCATCCCCCTGCTGTTCGGAAGGCAGTCGCTGGGCCTCTTCCTCGCGGCGTTCTTCGTCGCGACCTCGCTCCTGGCCATGTCGGCGAACGCGTGGATGGGCTGGATAGGCGACATGGTCCCGAACCGCATCCGGGGAAGGTTCTTCGCCAAGCGCAACCAGGTGCTGATGATCATCGGGCTGCTCGGAGGGTACGTCTTCGCGGCGGGGATCGACCTCTTCGACACGAACCCCGGACCTGCGGGAAGGCTCCTCCGGAGCATCCTCGACACGGGGAACCTGGTGCCCTACTCCAAGTGGGCCTTCTTCTTCCTCTTCCTCATCGCGGGCATCCTCGGGATAGCGGGCCTGTTCATACTCAGGAGGCAGCCCGAGAGGGTCAAGGTGGTCGAGACCGAACCCCTGTCGAAGATGCTGATGACGCCGTTCGGAGACCCCAACTTCCGCAGGCTCGCAGTATGGGGCGTGTGGTGGACCATGGCCATAGGGATAGGAGCCCCGTTCTGGCAGCCGTTCATGATCGACCAGCTCCGGATGAGCGTGCTGATGATCATGGTCTACGGCACCATCTCGACCTTCGCCGGGATGGCTTCGCTGACGGCATGGGGCCGGCTGATAGACCGCTACGGGAACAAGACATCGATGAGGATCTCCACTGTGATGTCGGCGGTCAGCCCCATCCCGTGGCTCTTCGCCTCCCCTTCGCGGCTGTGGCTCATCTACTGCGAGGCCGTGGTCTCGGGCATCCTCTGGTCGGGTGCTGGCATCGTATCGACGAACTTCGTCCTGTCGATCGCCCCGCCGGGAAAGCAGCAGTCGTACTCGGGGGTGTTCGCGGCGGTCTCGGGATTCGGGATGGTCGTCACGATGATCCTCTTCAGCGCTGTCATGCCCCCTCCGGTGGCCATCTCCGGGTTCAGGCTCCACCCCATGCAGGTGCTCTTCCTGGGCACGGCCCTGGCGAGGCTGAGCGCTCTCGTGCCACTGGCCAGGGTCCGCGAGGACATCACCACACCCTTCACGGTGGTGATCAGGAGGGTCCAGCAGTTCGCCATCGTCAGGGTGCTCGCGCTGACTGCCATAGTGAGCCGCCGCAGAAGCACTCCGGAGGATCATGCAGCGGGCTTGCGTGACGATCTGAACTGAGTTAGTCTCCCCGCCGGAAAGGACGGAACAGGATTGAACTCCCCGCTGCTGGGAAGCATACTGACGGCCGTCGCCCTGGGCTTGGGCATGGGCCTGGTGCTGAGGCTCCTGCGCGCCCTGGGACCCGGAAGGAACATGAGGTTCTGGCTTCTCACGGCAGTCCTCGCGGCAGGCTCGTACGCTATCGTCCGGTCGCTCGTCGCCTCCACCGCCAGCCTTGGCATGCACATATATCTGGCGCTCACCATCCTCCTTTCCGCCAACGCGATACTTCAGCTCTTCAACCTCCTCGTCTGGGACTACGCCCTGAAGCAGAAGAGGGGCATCTCGATCCCCAGGCTGGTCGTCGACGTCATCGACTTCGCGGTGCTGGCCGCGGTCGGCCTTGCAGTTCTCAAGACGGTCTTCGCGATCAATCTGAACGCCTTCCTGGTCACTTCCACGGTGGTGTCGGCCGTCGTGGGCCTGTCTCTGCAGGATGTCCTCGGCAGTGTGGTGGCAGGCATGGCGCTGCAGATGGAGAGGCCCTTCGCGGTAGGAGACTGGGTCCTGATAGGCGATGTAGAGGGACAGGTCATGCAGATGAACTGGAGGACGCTCACCATCCGGACGCGGGAGAACAACGCCGCCATCATGCCGAACTCGGATGTCACCAAGCAGAAGATCATCAACTACTCCCGGCTGAGTCCCTTCATGCTCAAGGTGGACATCGGCCTCGAGTACTCGTACGCACCCGGGGATGTAAAGGCGGCCCTGCTCGGAGCGGTGAAGGAGTGCGGCGTCGCCCTGCCCGATCCTGCGCCGAGCGTTCGATTGATCTCCTTCGACGACTCGGCGATAGCCTATGAGGCCAGATTCTGGGCCAACGACTTCCGGAGGAAGCCCGAGCTGCTCGATGCCGTGCGCACGAGGATCTGGTACACGCTGAAGCGAAGGGGCATGGAGGTGCCGTTCCCGAGGATGGATGTCACCCTGAGCACGGTTCCGGAGGACTACGAGGAGAAGCAGCAGGTACGCCAGAGGGAGGAGATCTTCTCGGACCTGAGGTCCCTGCACCTCTTCTCGGGACTGGCGGACGACCAGATACGGGCGATCACCTCCACCACGAGGATCCAGCGGTTCACGGAGGGCGAGGACCTGGTTCGCCAGGGCGACACCGGCGACTCCATGTACGTCGTGCGGAGCGGCCGCGTCAGGGTCATGGTGACGGCGGGAGGTGGAGACAGTCGCCTCGTGGCGCGCCTCGGCCCGGGAGAGTACTTCGGCGAGATGAGCCTGCTCACGGGGGAGCCCAGGAACGCTTCCGTGGTGGCCGACACGGAGACCGAGGTCCTCGCCATCACGAAATCGAACTTCTCGAGCATCATCTCCAGCGACTCGACCGTGGTGAAGGAGCTCTCGAGGGCGCTTACCGAGAGGATGCAGACCCTCTCCGAGAGAGCTGCGGAGTCCGCCGCCAGGGGCAAGAAGGCTCCGACGCCACAGAGAGCCGACCTCATCCGTCGCATCCGCGGTTTCTTCGGGATCTAGTGGCTCACGGCACGGCGGCGCTTCCATGAGGCCGCGCACCATCGGGGTGATGGTCGGCCGCGAGATGAGGTGCGCCCTCCGTGAGAAGAGCATCGTAGTCAACTCCCTTCTGATACCGCTCCTCCTGTACCCCTTCCTGCTGTGGGGAGCGTTCACGGTCATATCCATCGTCGACTCGAGGACGCAGGGCATCTCTTTCGCGCTGGCGCTCCCCCCTGGCCTTCTGGCGGACGGGAGGCTTCGTACTCTTCTCCCGAAGTGGGACATCTCGATGGACTCGGCCGGGACGGCAGGCCCCGCCCTCCTGTCGGGTTCGGTCGATGCCGCGGTCGAGTTGCGGGGAGACACGGACGGCTTCCTCGGCAGGCCGCCCGTCACCGTGACGTACGACGCTTCGAGGGAGAGAGGACGCCTCGCATCGGGACGGGCCAGGCAGGCGCTGACGGATGAGCGGCGGGAATGGCTCCCGCACATCCTCTCGGCGAGGGGCATCTCCGGAAGGGACTGGGCGGTCTACTCCATCCGGATGGTCAATGTGGCCGGAGGCAGGCGCATGGGCGCATTCATGCTGGGACTGATCATCCCGGTGGCCTTCATGGTGATGACATCGGTGGGCTGCTTCTACCCCGCGATCGACTCCTTCGCCGGCGAGCGCGAGAGGCAGACATGGGAGACGACGCTCTCCACCTCAGCCTCCCGCCTGGAGATCCTTGCCTCGAAGTTCCTTTACGTATCTGCCTTCGGACTTGCTTCAGGACTGCTCAACATGGGCATGATGCTGGCCTCGGTCTCGGCCGTGCTCGGACCGGCCATCCGGAGCGCGGGCGAGAATGCGAGCTTCGCCATACCGGCGGCGTCGATCCCCTTCCTCGGGCTCGGCGCCATTCTCATCTCGATGTTCCTCGCGACCGGCATGATCTTCTTCGGCGCCCTGGCGAGGACTTACCGTGAGGGCCAGGCCATGATCACACCCTTCTACATGGCCACGGTGGTGCCGGTGGTCTTTCTCCAGTCGCCCGGGCTCGACTACACCACAACTCTCGCGGCCATCCCGGTCGTCAACGTTGCCATGATGATACGGGCGGCCCTGAGCGCCCCGCCCGCCCTCCTGCCGGTCCTGCTCACCGTCGTCGTGACCGTCGCGTTCACTGTCGCGGGCCTCGCAGCCTCCTCCAGGCTGATGGGTATGGAGGAGAGCCTGACGGGCAGGCCCGACGGGGCCAGGCTCTCAGTCTTCCGACTGCTCAGGAAGGCGTCGAGAAGGGTGCCGCATGTCTGACAGAGCCATTGAGATCACAGGACTGGTGAAGATCTTCGAGGACGATGCCCGCGGCACCGTGAGGGCCGTGGACGGAGTGGACCTGGATGTCGACAGAGGAGAGATAGTCGGTCTCCTCGGCGTGAACGGGGCGGGGAAGACCACCACCCTGAGGATCCTGGCCACCGTCCTCGAGCCTACGTCCGGCACGGCCAGGATCCTCGGCCATGACATCAGGAAGGAGCCTGGCGAGGTCCGCAGGCTCATCGGCTACTACTCGTCGACGACCGCCCTCTACCCCAGGCTGACCGCGGGGGAGACGCTCGAGTTCTTCGCAAGGATCAACGGTTATCCATCGTCCGGCGTCAGGAGGCGGGTCGAGGAGGTGGTCGGCGCCCTGGACATGGGCGGTTTCGTAGACACGAGGGTCGAGAAGCTGTCGCAGGGAATGAAGCAGAAGGTCTCGATAGGCAGGACCGTGGTTCACGATCCTGCAGTGCTGATCTTCGACGAACCGACCTCCGGGCTGGATGTCCTCAACGCGCACGAGATGCTCGGTATGATCTCCGGCTTTCGGAAGACCGGGCATGCCGTCATCTACTCCACTCACATAATGGCCGAGGCCGAGAGGCTCTGCGACCGGATAGCCATCATCCACTCGGGGCGCATACTCGCCTGCGGGACTCCCCCCGATCTGAGGGAGAGGACGGGCGCGGCCAGCCTGGAGGATGCATTCGTGAGCCTTGTGGCACCGGGACGGGAAGCCTCCTGGTGAACGTCCTCGGGCAGGAGGTGCGGACCCTCTTCAGATTCGAGATCCTGTCCCTCCTCCGGGACAGGAGGACGATCCTCGTCTCGATCGTCCTCCCGGCGCTCCTGATGCCGTTCATGCTCTCCGCAGGCAGGTGGATGGAGCAGCGCCGGCATGCGGCAATACTCCAGACCAGCTACCTGGTGGGCATCTGCGGTCCGGAGGCGGCCCTGGCCGATAGCCTGACACGACAGGCGCTGGCCAGTCCGGTGAGCGGCGACTCCATCCATGTGGACATCTGCGCGCCCGGCGTGATGAACCTCTCCCAGCTGAACTCGGGCCTGATCGACGTCCTCGTCGGAGTCTTCCCATCGGCGACCGGGAGGCAGAGGACCATTCGCCTGTTCTTCCTCGGCGACGACGAGGGAGCCTCCGCAGCCGCTTCGGCGATGGCGGGGAGGTTCCAGGCCCTGCGCGACTCCACAAGGGCTTCGATGCTGGCGGCGACCGGGGTCGCATACGTGCCCGACCAGAGCTACGTCACGCTGGACGACATCTCCGAGCCCTGGAGAAGGCAGGGAGCGACGCTGGGTGGATTCGCGGTCTTCTTCCTGCTGATCTTCCTCTTGTCCGGGGGAGCGGTTGCGGCCATAGACACGATCGCGGGAGAGCGCGAGCGGGGAACGCTCGAGACCCTCCTCGCGTCATCCGCTTCGCGCGCGCAGATCGTGGAGGCGAAGTTCCTGGCGATACTGGCCGTCTCGGCGGCGACCGGGGTGGCACAGCTGACGAGTTTCACTGTATGCACCTATGCAAACGTCATCCCCTCGGCAGGGCTCCAGTCGCTCCGGCTGACGCCCTGGGCGCTTCTCCAGGCCCTTCTGCTGGTGGCCTCGCTGTCGGCGCTGGTGGCCTCCGCGATGCTGCTCGTCTCCGGCAGGGCCTCGAGCGTGAAGGACGCCCAGCTGAGGTTCTTCCCAGTCTTCCTCCTCCTTCTCCTGCCCGGCCTGGCTCCCGCCTTCCCGGAGCTGACCGCCACGTTCCCCTTCATCATCGTGCCCATCGGGGGAGCCGCGCTCTGCATGCGCGAGGTGCTCGCGGGGAGGGCCGACCTGATGTCGGTCGCTGCCGCCGCGCTGTCGGACTTCGCACTGGCCGGGCTGCTCCTTCTCTCGGCCTCCAGGGCGCTGGCGGCGGAGCGGATGCTCGCCGGGATGGAGTCGTGGAGGCGGAGGACCAGCCCTGCAGCCTTCCCAGGCGCGGTGCTGACCATCATAGCCGTGATGTGGGCCGTGACGACCATCTTCTCGCTGCAGGCGGCCAGCGTCGACACGCGGATCCAGTTGGCGGTGAACCTGCTCGTGATACTGCTGGCCGGCACCCTGCTGGTCCGGAAGAGATACGGACTGAGCTGGTCCGAACACTTCCACTTCGTCGTCCCCGGGCTCCCGGAGGCGGTTCTGGCAGTGCCGGGGGCCGTATCAGGCGCACTGGCCGGCATAGGGCTGTTCAGGCTCGTGAGCCTCGTCCTGCCCGTGCCTCAGGCCCAGATGCAGGCGTTCGCGGACGCCCTGCTCCAGCAGCAGGTCCCACGCTGGCAGATGCTCGTCTTCCTGTCCCTGCTTCCCGGGTTCTGCGAGGAGCTGGCCTTCCGGGGAATGCTGCTGGGCGGCCTGCTCCGCAGGATGCCGAGCGTGCTTGCCGTGGTCGTCTCCGCGCTCATCTTCGGGTTCTTCCACTTCTCGTGGTTCAGGATGGCGCCGACGGCCTTCCTCGGCCTCCTTCTTGGCTCCGCAACGGTGCTCTCGGGCTCTGTCGTCCCCGCGATGATCTGGCATGCGCTAAACAACGCCCTGGTCATCTTCACGCCGCCCGGGATCGACCTGGGAGCCCAGCCCCCGTGGATCTACATCCTCTCGGCCCTTGTCTGTGCGGCTTGTCTGTACGGGATGCGGAGCGCGGTGAGAACCAGGGGGGAGAGGGGCTAGGCTTCCCTGTCGGAGGGCAGCCCGAGCGCCGAGTCGAGCGCCTTCTGCAGGGCCTCGATACGGAACGGCTTCTGGAGGACGCTCTCGGGCCGCAGGTCGCCGAGCCTTGAGAGGACCTCACGCTCGTCGTAGCCGCTCATCACTATGACCTTCACTCCGGGCGCGATCTCCCTGAAGGTCCTGAGCACCTTGGCGCCGTCCATGCCAGGCATGGCCATGTCCAGTATCACACAGCAGAAGCCGCCCCGGTTCCTGGCCACCATGTCCAGGGCCGAGGAGCCGTCCTCCGCGGTCTCCCATGAGTAGCCCATCTTCTGGAGCATCCTGGTGATGACGCTCCTGACTATCTCCTCGTCGTCGACGAGCAGGATCCTGCTCGACTCGCGGCCCTCGGGGATGCACTCGACGGCATCCGAGGCGAGGGCGGACGGATCGGGGGGCATGATGATCTTGATCGTCGTGCCTATCCCGGGCTCGCTGTAGACCCGGATCGCGCCCCGGTGGCTCCTGACGATCCCGAGGACGGCCGCCAGTCCCAGACCCCTCCCCGTGAACTTCGTCGTGAAGAAGGGGTCGAAGATCCTGCCGATTGTGGCCTCGTCCATCCCGCAGCCCGTGTCCGAGACCTCCAGGTAGACGTAGATGCCGGGCGGGAGCTCGTCGTCGATGTAGCTGCCCCTCAGGTACTCTCTGTCGCAGTACATCGAGCGCGTGATCAGCGTGATCGTCCCCGGCCCCGTCGAGATGGCCTCCGCGGCATTCGTGATGAGGTTCATCACAACCTGGCTCAGCTGCGACGGGTCGCCGTGGATCGGGAGGAGGTCGTCCGAGAGGTCGAAGCGCAGGCCCACCCCCTCCGGGATGCTGACCCTCAGGAGCTCGGCCATCTCCCTCACGACCGAGTTCAGATCGACCGTCTCCATGGTCGTCTTCCCCCTGCCGGAGTATGCCAGCATCTGCCTGCAGAGATCGGCGGCCTTCCTGGCGGCCGTCTCGATCTGCCTCATGTAGGGCACCGCGGAAGAGGACCCCGCGAGGCTCCCGTTGGCCAGTTCGGCGTTGCCGAGTATGCCCATCAGGAGGTTGTTGAAGTCGTGAGCGACTCCTCCGGCCAGCAGGCCCAGGCTCTCCAGCTTCTGTGTCTGGCGCAGTTGCTCCTGCAGACGCCCCTGCTCCTCCTCGAGCCTCTTCTTCTCGGTCACGTCACGGACCACGGCGACGGCACCTCTGAAAGTGCCCGAGATCAGCATCGGCGAGAGCCTGGTCGAGAAGAAGCCCGTCCCGCTCGGAAGAGCCAGGCTGTACTCGTAGTCGACAGTCCGGCCCGTCCGGGCGTCCTCGAACGCTTCCAGGAACTGGGGAGCCATCCCGGGAGGCATCACTTCCTCGAAGTACTTGCCCATGAACTCGCTCGGAGGCATCAGGAGCTCCATCTGAGAGCTGTTCACGAAGATGAACCTCCGCTCCTCGTCGAACACGAATACCGAGTCGACCATGGAGGAGAAGATGCTCTTCATGAGTCCTTCGGACCTGCGGAGGCTGCTCTCGGTGCGCAGCCTGGTCGTTATGTCCCTCATGATCCCAAGCACCCGCACATCACCTGGCGGCCCGAGGGGATGTGTGGTCACTTCCACATCCACTATCCCGCCCGACTTCGTGACGACCCCGATACGGTACTCGGCGGGGACCGGGGCGCCGTCCATCCTGGCCGCGAAGCGCTTCTCCATGAACTCGTGCGACTCGGGTGGCAGGAGGACGTTGTAGTCGAAGTCGGGCGAAGTCAGCTCCGTGAAGGTGTAGCCGGTCATCTCGCAGAACCTCGGGTTCACATACTCGTAGTGCTTGCCACGAAGCATATAGATGGCGTCGAAGCAGTTCTCCACGATGGTCGCGTAGACGACTTCGCTGTCGTGGAGCGCGTCCTCCGCAGCGAGCTGCTTCGACTCGTCCCTCATGCAGACCACGAAACCCGTTGGCTCGCCGCCGGGCTCCGACTCCATCCGCCTGCAGTGGACACTGACCCGGACGGTCGCGCCGGACTTCCGCACGAGGAGGAACCTGCCGCGCGCCGATCCGGACTTCCCCGCCGGGCCGCAGGCATCAAGAAGGCCCTTCACCGGCTGACCGGACCTGGTCCTCCTCAGCGAGGCAATGTCGTCGAACGGCCTCCCTGAGGCCTCGGCAAGGCTGAAGCCAGTCAGGACCTCCGCGGTCCTGTTCACGGCCATCACCGCGCCATCCGCCCCGGTGGCGATGACTGCCTCGCCGACAGTCCTCATCACTGCCTCGAGCAGGGCCTGGGCCGGCAGCTTGCGGGCACGCATCAGATCATCTCCACTTCGCAACGCCGCCTCGGAACGCATTCTCCGATGTACTATCGCCGGGTCCCCGAACGCCAGCAAGCTCTGTGTGCAGACTCCGCGGCAAGCGAGTCCGATCAGTCATCCGCCAGGACCACTATCCTGTCGCCCTGGCTGAAGGTCACCGGACTGGACTTGGTCGGATTCACCACGACGCCGTGAGCCGCGCAGGCATCCTGCGCCCTGGAAGCTATCCGATAGCCAATCGCTATCTCACCTTTCCGAATGGCGGCCTCCACCACCGTGTGGAAGTCCATCTCGACGCCGGTGGCCACATAATGCTCGACCGGCTTGAGGTAGATCTCCGAGCCAGAGGGATCGAACAGCTCCGCGAACAGGCCCTTCAGCTCCCTGTTCTCGGAGATCTGCGTCAGCATCAGGCTCACCAGCTTGTCGCTCACGATGAAGTCGTCCGCCTTGGCGACCTCGGCGAGCTCGCGGTTCCTGTCGTCCATCATCTCGCTGACGATCGAGAAACCCAGGCTGCGTGTCTCCCTGATGTTGCGGAGGTGCAGGAGCGTGATGAGCGTCCTGGCATCAGCTTTCTGGGCGCTCATCCTGTCCGAGTAGCTCTGGATGATCACGTGATGGCACCTCTCGAGGTCGAGCGAGTTCAGCACGCTGCGATCAGTCGTGCTCGCCCTCGAGACCGTCACGGTGAGGTTCGAGTAGTCGCCCTGGACCAGCGACTGCACATCGCGCAACTCCTCGGTCTCGGCCACCAGATGCACCGTTGATCCAGGGCCCACGTATCCGTCCAGCTCGCGTATCAGAATCGGCACACGGCAGTTGTATCCCAGGATCACGGTTCTCTCAGGCCCCGGCGGCGCCGGCCGGGCGTCCCTCAAGAGGTCCTCCCTCACACGAGCCGGGGGGAGCCCCGAGGGAATGACAGTGTCGTCGTCCTCGGAGATGGCTATCACGCAGTCTCCTTCGTGGAAGACGGCGTCGGCGGGGGGATTGAGGAGAGTCTCCCCGTCCGCCCTGCATATCCCGATGACAGAGGAGTCCTCGAAGCCGTGGACCAGCTCCCGGAAGCTCTTCTCCGCCAGCGACGGAACGGCGGCGTAGTAGATCTCGTCGCCCCCGAAGTCGAGAAGCTCCGTGTAGACGAGGGACAGGCCGGTCTGCCTGCAGGTCTGTGCTGATATCCTTGCGATGAGATCGCCGACGAGGACCATCTGGACCTCTCGGCCACCCACCATGTCGACGACCGTCATGTTCTCTGCGGACTGCAGAACCCCGACGATGTGGTACGGCGTATCCCTGCGGTTCGGGTTGTTCACCAGTGCGAGAACGGTCTTGATGACCCCGGAGTCCGGATCCTCGTCCTCCGGAGGGAGGATGACTATGGACCTCGCCCCGCGGTGGTTTACGATCTCGAGATCGCCCATCTCTATGGGAGAACCGGTGCGGCAGACGACGCGAGTCGTCCTCGTGAAGGGCACCTTCGCCCTTATCTCGTCCTCCATCTCCACCTTGTCACGGTCGGCCAGGATGGCTATGCAGGCGTGCTTCCTGTTGGAGTTGGCCTCCACCAGCTTGGACACCACGGTGGGGATCTGCGAGGACCATCCGAGGATTATCGTGTGGCCCTCTTCGGCCACGAACGACCTGCCCTTCCTCAGTTGGACCAGCTTCGAGTCTATCCCGTTCGTGAGTATCCCGATCAGGGTTCCCACCACGAAGATGCCGCCGATGGTCATGGCCAGCATCGAGAGGAGGAAGACCACCGGGCCCTGGTCCCCGCCCATCGTCCCGGGATCGAGTGTCCTGAGCAGGCCCGCCCAGGCTATCTGGAGGAAGTTGCGTCCCTCCGGATCTGTCCCGGACATGCGGACTATCAGCGCGATCAGGATCACCATCGCGACCGTCGTCACGAACAGCATCACGATCATGGCACCGGGGCCGCGAGAGGCTATGTTGTCGAACCTGTAGTGCAGCCTTCTCCGGAGACCTATCCCAGACATCGATACTCCCGGATCTGCGGCGCTAGGCCTGCTTCTTGTCCCTGTCCACCGTCAGTGTGGCCCTGATGGACTCCAGAGAGCGCGACTTCCTGCCGATGTTCCACACCATGCACTCCAGGGGCGGGCGGCGCAGGTCGCGGAAGTTGATGATTATCTTTCCGAAGCCCATGAGCCTCTCCAGGATGTCGCTTGTGTCCACCTGCGTCATGTAGTCTTCTCTGGAGATCTGGACCCCGGTCTCCGTGAGGCCGCTCTGGATGTTCACGAAGTTCGGAGAGAGCGCCACGTAGTGGAAGAGGCCCCTGACCCACGAGATGGCTATCGCGACGAAGAAGACGAGCGCTATCAGCAGGTAGCCGAGGCCGTTCATCTGCACTCCCAGGCTGCCCATGAAGCCTACGAACGGCCTTAGCCAGCCGAGGTACGCGAGCCAGACAGCCCCTCCGCCCATGAGCAGCACGAAGATCAGGACTTCCCTAACACCTACGGTGAACTCCTCGACGACGAAGTTGAACAGGAAGATGGCGAGCCAGATCGTGCCCAGGGCTCCCTGCACGCCTTCCCTGAAACCCAGCAGGCTGGCGAGGAAGCAGACCAGGGAGAAGATGACGGTGGGAAGGTAGATGATCTTCCTGCTCCAGTCGAACATCACCAGCCACTCGTTGATGTCCGGGTCGGCCCTGAGCTGGGCCTCCATCTGCATCCGCGTGCGTATGTCCTTACGCTTGAGCATGTAGAACAGGAAGCCGATTATCAGCGCGGCAAAGGGAATGGCGAAGATGATCCACTGAGTCCCGGTCCAGTCGGACATCTCGAACCTCCTGCCGTTCAGGACTGCCGTAAGCTGGAAGAATAGGAAGGCGGGAGGCCGAAGGCCAGTCCGCTCAGGACAGCACCTCGTGGACCTTCCTGAGGAATGTCTGGGTCGTGAAGGGCTTCTGCAGGAAGCCGACGCCCCTGTCCGAGACCCCGTACTGAGCCAGGACATCGCCCGTGTAGCCTGAGATGAAGAGCACCCTCACGCCCGGCCGGATGCTCGAGATCTGCTGGAACACCTGGCTCCCGCTGAGCCCGGGCATCACTACGTCCGTCACGACAAGGTCGAGCTTCTCGGCCGCCTCTGCCATCCCGGGGGCCTGAAGGGCCTCGCCGCACTCGATGGCTTCGAATCCTGCATCCCTCAGCATCCTGCACACGAGCTGCCTCACGGAGACATCGTCCTCGACCACCAGCACGACCCTGGACTCCTCGTCGATGCTGTGAAGGGGCGTCACATCCTCGCTGGACTTCTCTGCCGTCGAGGCCACCGGCAGGTAGACCGTGAAGAGGCTCCCCCGACCCGGCTGGCTGTCGACGGTGACATGTCCACCGTGCTGCTTCACGATGCCGTAGACGGTCGACAGACCCAGCCCGGTGCCCCTACCGACTTCCTTGGTTGTGAAGAACGGCTCGAAGATCCTGGCGGCTGTCTCCGCCTCCATGCCGGTGCCCGTGTCGCCCACCGAAAGCAGGGAGTACTTCCCCGGCAGGATGCCGACGGCCTCCGCCTGCTCTTCCCGGACCGCAGCGCTGCACGTGGCGATCGCAAGGCGGCCGCCGAGGGGCATTGCATCCCTCGCGTTCACCGCCAGGTTCATGAGGACCTGCTCCATCTGGGAGGGATCGGCGCTCACCGGCTCCATGTCCTCTCCGAGACTGGTGGAGACCTCTATGTCCTCCCCTATCAGCCGTCTCAGTATCCCCGCGAACCCCAGCACCATCTCGTTGAGGTCGAGCGGCTTCTTCACAAGGATCTGCCTCCGGCCGAAGGCCAGGAGCTGTCCCGTCAGGTCCTTCGCCTTGCCCGCGGCATTCTGGATCTCCTGGAGGGATATCCTGAGCGGGGTCTCGTGCGGCGGCAGATCGGCCATCAGCAGCTCCAGATGGCCCAGGATGACGGTGAGCAGGTTGTTGAAGTCATGGGCGACGCCTCCGGCGAGGCGGCCGATGGACTCCATCCTCTGAGCGTGGGCCAGCTGCTCCTGGAGAGATCTCTCCTTCTCCTCGGAGAGCTTCTGGCCGGTTATGTCGCGTGAGACGCCGAGGACGGCCTCGACCTTCCCGGAGGAGTCGCGGAGGGGCGTGAGCCATGTCCCCAGGAAGAGCTTGCCGCCCGGGAAATCCGTCTCGCTCTCGGCGTACAGGGGCTCGCCGCTGGCGAAGACCCTGGACAGGGAATCCGCCTGATGTCCGGACGTGGGAGCAGAGAAGACCTCGCTCCGGTGCCTCCCTACGAGTCCCGAGGGCTCAACTCCCACGGACGCGGCCCCCGTGCTGTTCACGTAGAGGATCCTGTCCTCCCTGTCGACCACGAAGATGAGGTCCTGTGCGGCCTCCGCCAGTGCCCTGTACCTCTCCTCGCTCTCCCTGAGCGCCAGCTCGGCCGTCTTGCGCTGGGTGATGTCCTCCGTGAGGATGACCACCCTGTCGACGTTCCCCGAGGCGTCCGGGATCGCGTAGAAGTGCTGGGACACCCACTTTGCCGAGCCTCTCTTCTGGGCCTTCGTGGGCGCTTCCGGGATGTGCAGGACTCCTCCCTCCGTGTAGACACGGATCACTTCGGATGCCCAGCCCCTCAGGTAGCCGTCTCGCTGGTCCAGCTTCAGGGCTTCCCTCTCCGTTTCCATGTCTGCGCGGATGTCGCTGTCGGACATCGCCCAGAGCCTCTGCCAGGCCTTGTTGTACAGCAGAAGCCTGCCGGTGCTGCTCCTGACGGAGATGCCGATCGGCGATTCGTCGATCAGGGCACGGCTGAACTGCTCGCTGCGCCGGAGCGCCTCCGCCGCCGAGTGCCTCTCCGTGACATCCTCGATCGAAGCAACCACTCTCTCGACACGGCCCGCCGAGTCCAGGATGGGCGAAGCGTTCATGGAGAAGAGGCCTCTCCTCCCACCCTCGAACTCGAGGAGATGGAGGCTGCCGTAGACGGGGAGGCCCGTCCTGGCGGCCCTGTTGAACGCCATCCGGTCGCTGGCCATGGGCGTCCCGTCGGGGTTCCGGAACTGCCAGCCGGGCCTCGTGCAGTTCCGGCCGACGAGGCCCTCCCTCGGGATCCCCATGATCTGGGCCAGCCTTGCGTTCACGAACTCGATCTCGCCGGTGCCGTTCATGACGGCTATGCCGGCAGGCCCGGCTTCGGCGATGCTCCTGAGGAGATCCCTCTCGCGCCTGAGCTCGGTCTCGGCCCTGACCCTGGCGGAGATGTCCCTCACATACTCGATGACTCCAGTGACTTCCCCCGTTGCCTGGTCGATCATCGGGAAGCTGAACAGGTCCAGCCAGCCGGAGACCGACCCATCGGAACCGACGAGCGGGACTATGTCCTGCTGAGGAAGCCCGTTCTCGATCGAGCGCCTGCTGGGGCAGACCTTGCACGGGGCGGGCGCCCCGTGGTACGCATCGTAGCAGAACCTCCCCTCGAGAGGCATGGAGTGGGCGTACCAGCGCTCCATGGTCGGATTGACCTGCAGGATCCGCAGATCGGTGTCGAGGACGCTGATGCCGTCCTGTACGCTGGAGAACACGCTGGAGAGGAACTTCTCGTTCTCTGCCACGGCCCTCTGGGCGACCTTCGCGGCAGTGATGTCGAAAGCCGTGAACGCCACACCCTTCAGCGGATCGGCTGCATCCAGCAGGGTCGAGCTGAGGAGGATGTCGAGGATCCTGCCGTCACTTCTCCGGAACCGCGTCTCGACCGAGCCGGTGCCGGTCTCCGCTATCTGGGAGTACTTGACCCTGCCGACATACTCGTAGTCCTCGTCGGTGGGATAGATCATCCTGGCGCTCCGGCCCAGAAGCTCCTCTCTCGAGTATCCGATCATCTCGCAGAATCTGTCGTTGACCTCGGAGAAGACCCTGTCGACGACTACGCCGATGCCCGCGGGGGCGACCCGGAGTATCCCCCTCAGGACTTCGTCGCGGTCATGGCAGGCCATCTCCGAGAGCACCGTGCTGGTGACATCGTAGATGATCCCCTGGAAGGCAGGGGGCGAATCGCTGCCGTCCATACGGACGAGCACGTTGCGGAGCCAGCGGATGGTGCCATCCTTCCTGACGATCCTGAACCTCATGTCGACAGGATGGACCGGCTCCTTCAGTGCCTCGGCCGCGGCCGCGCGGACGGCTTCCGCGTCATCCGGATAGATGACCTTCTCCCAGTCCCTGACGCCCTGCAGCTCGCCCAGCGCATATCCCGTCATCTCCTCGATGCTCCCGCGCAGGAGAACGGGACCGCCGTCGAGCGTGGCATACTGATACACGAGTCCGGAGAAGCACTTGAGAAGGAGATCGAAATCTATGCCATCGTGGTGGATGGACTTTCCAGCAGTCTTCTTTGCGCCTGCCACCGACCGCCCCTCCGGTGACCGCAGTCTGCCTCCGGCAATCAAGCCGCGGACCGCGGCCCGGAAACGACTATGCACACCGCCCTGCCACCGGTCATCCCGCCCGGACACCGGCAGAGCGCATGGATCCGGGCTTCGGGCAGGGCCCCGGTTCCCGGTGACCCCGCTCTAGCGCATGACTGCGAAGCGGACTGCTGCGGTGAAGTCCCCCGAGAAGAGCCTGCACATGTACAGGCCCGGGCCGAGACCGTCCACCACGACCTGACTCGATCCGGGATCCATCGCCATCGCCCCGGTAGTGTAGACCAGCCTTCCGGAGAGATCCCAGACGGAAAGGTTCACCACTGCCATGTCCTCCAGCCAGAAGCGGATCACTGCCGGGCCGCTGCATGGATTCGGGCTGACGGGATAGAGAATCACTCCCGCCGGCCCGGGGTCGCCCTCCCCCGTTCCCTGCTGGTTCCACGACACGGTCACGTCGTAGACTTCCGGCCCCTGGTCGGGCAGGGTCGTGGAAAGAAGGATCCTGTACTGGAAGTAGTTGTCGCCCGGAGAGAGAATCCCCGAGAGTCGCAGGGGGGTCTTGACGGGATCGGACCAGTCACCCATCTGGAAGATGTCGTTCGAGGCCCTGACCTGGAAGGACAGGGAGCATCCCTCCGGTATGTCGGAAACGCAGTCGAGCAGGTCCCACTCCGGAGCGATCCCGGCATCGAGGATGCTCGACTCGAGGAACCCGGAGGAGGCCCGGCGGTCGGACCACTCGATGACACCGGCGTTCATGGCTCCGTAAAAGGCGTCCAGCTCTCCGTCTCCATCGATATCGGCCAGTCCGGCCGACATCGGCCCGTCGAAGCCGGTGGCCAGGTCGTGCTGTATCCAGTCCCCCGACTGGTTCTCCCACCATCTCACGAGGTCGGCGCTTGCGGCAGCCGCAACCACGTCGTTGTCTCCGTCGCTGTCCATGTCCCCGCAGGCCGCCGACACCGCCCCGTCGAGCCCGTCCTGGACGGTGTGCGGCATCCAGGTCGTTCCCCTGAGGTCCCACCAGCCGACCTCTCCGCCGAGAGCCGAGACGCCGAGCACATCCATGCTGCCGTTCCCGTCCACATCTGCCCCGCAGACGAAGTACGCCCCGTCGAATCCCGAGGCCATGTCGGTCCGCGTCCAGGAGGTCCCGGTCCCGTCGTCATCGGTCCACAGCACCACCTCGTCCGCGTAGTAGCCCGTCCCTATCACGTCGAGATCGCCGTCGCCGTCGATATCTGCGGCCTCGGCGGACCAAGCGCCGTCCAGCGAGCTGTCGACCGAGTGCTCGGCCCAGTCTCCGGAGACGGAGTCCGGGTTCTCGAACCACGCCACTTCATCGTTGTAGGCTGAAGCGCCAAGGATGTCCTGGTCGCCGTCGCCATCCATGTCGCAGGCGCAGACCGAGTGAGCGCCGTCGAACGAACCCGCGACGGTCGTGGCAGTCCACGATCCTCCGACACCGTCGTCATTCGACCACCAGACGATGTCACGAGGCCCGAACTGCGTCTTGGAGGCTCCTGCCACATCCATGTCGCCATCGCCGTCGAAGTCGGCCGCGGTGACACAGCTCGCGCCCGTGAATGTGGAGTCGATAGTGTGCCTGGTCCAGGACTTGCCCGCTCCATCGGTGTTCTCCCACCATGCTATCTGCGCGGTCTGGATCGACGCGCCGAGCAGGTCGATGTCGCCATCACCATCCATGTCGCAGGCATACAGAGAAGTTATCCCCGGGAAGCTCGAGTCCACTCGATTGACCGTAGGCTCGGCATCCAGGGCTATCGTGCCGGGCGTTCCCGAGTAGTCGATCCCCGCGCCCTGATAGAAGCTGTTCCTGAACTCCGGGACCGGGCCAGAGACGCCCGGCCCTCCCGACCAGTCGGTCTGCAGGGCGGAATAGGCGGAGGCCGCAGAAGCGGCCAGCAACAGGACGGCGATCACCCTGTTCATCTCCCACCTCCAGCAGTACACTCTCGCAGGTGCCCGCACACAAGTCAATGGCAGATGGAGGATTTCCCCGGGCCGCGAGGCGCCGGGACCGCTTCCCGGCACGACCCTCCTGATGGCGCCTACGCACCGGTGCCGGAGAACCTCATGACCGGAACCCCGCGGGGCTCAGGGACGTAGGCTGTCTCCACCGAGGCCGAGGATGTACGAAGCAAGGGAGTCCGAAACGATCCCGGCGATCTCGTGACAGCCTTCCGGGGTCGGGTGGACGTGATCGAAGAAGTACGATGGATCGCCCGAGAGCGGCGTGAGGTCGATCACCGACTCGTGCGGGATCTCCTCGTCGATCACCTTGTAGATCGCCGAGTACGCGCGGACATGGGCCTGGAAGTCGAAGCCGTGCCACTCACAGTGGCAGAAGCTCTGCAGCCGGCCGGGGAGGCCCTCGACGACAAGTGAGGGCTGCTTCACCACGAAGATCCTGGCTCCCAGGACATTGCACGCTTCGCGGAGGAGGATGAGGTTGGTTCTCCAGATAGCCACGCCGTCGTGATCGAAGTCGGTCCTGAGGGGCCCCTCCGGAGAGGATCCGAACTCCCCGAGGGGGATTGGATGAGAGAACCTGGTCCTGACGAGGGTCAGGAGCTGGGACCATCTGATGAGAGGATCGATCCAGAGCGGCTCGTAGATCCGCACCGGCCGGGGCAGGTCTCCCCCTATCGACCACGATCCGCCCGGGAGGGTCCGCCATGAGAGGATGCTGTCGGCGCGGTCGAAGTAGTACATCTCGTTCCAGCCGTGACAGACGACGACGATGTCCGGATGGAAGAACCTCAATCTGCTCCAGAGGCGCCCGTATGACTCGAACGAAGTGTACCCCCCCGCCGCGCCGTTGATGAAGTCGATGCTCACGGGCACCTTCGCACGGAGCATCTCGACGGTCTGCCAGGGCCAGGTGTCCTCGTCGGCGAGGTTCACCGGGCCGGTGCCCGCGGTCGACGACTCGCCCAGGAACAGGATCCTGAGGGTCCCTTGAGGTTTTTCGAGGGTGATCTCCGGGGTCGAGATGAACCCGAACGAGTCGACCGTCTTCGCTGCGTCGTAGTAGCCGGGGATGGGCCTGTAGGCGCAGAAGGCATCCGTGACGGCCCAGGCGCTCATCGGATCCGGCATCGTCAGCCTGCCGGTCAGTGCGAAGATGTCTTCCTGTGGATAGGCAATCCGCACATAGACTTCGACGGCCGCCAGACACAGCAGGAACGTGACTGCGGACACAAGACAGCCAGCCTGTCTCTTCAGGAACGACGGCATCCGGGCTTCTCCCTTCGGCCAAAGGCCTCAGCGAGGAGACTCAGCGTCTCTGGGGCGATTATAACTAAGCCACGGCCGGGGTCGGTCGACATGTCCCGCAGAATGATGACCACCAAGCTGGCTCTCCATCGTTCGAAGAAGGAATGGGGAACCGAGAATCAGTTTGATCATGATGCGGTACAGCAGTGATCAAGACCTGGCTCCCCATCGTGAACGACGTTTGAACTCGGGCAGCGGGGTCAAGCTCCTGAGGAGTCATCCCATAACTACTCAGGTATAACGCAATGCCCGGAGCGGCGACCTAGAGCCTGACCACCCTGATGGACGTGGCCTTCCCCTCGATTGCCCCCTGGATGATGTAGGTGCCGGTGGGCACCTCTGAACCAGATCCATCAAGCCCGTCCCACAGGAATGATGAGCCCTCGCGGTCGGACAGGCTGCGGATCAGCCTCCCAGTAATGTCATAGACCATGAGCTGGCCAGGGAGAGATGCGCCCTCGCAGGTGATCGTCACAGACGAGCTGAAGGGATTGCAGGAGGGAGCAAGGTCGAGTGCGGGCTGTGCAACCCCCGAGCTGTCGCCGCCAATCCCGAGGTAGTTGTGATCAAGCCAGCCGAGGCGTATCCAATCGCCCGGCAGGGACATGTCGATCTCACTATATGCTATAAATAGGTCACCTTCGTCGTTTGATGCGGCAACAAGGTAGCTCAGGTCTTCCGGATCTTCGTCGGTGTAGTCGTAGGCAGTGTAGGGCGCGATGATGAAGTCCCCGTTCAGGTCGATCACGGCATGGCGGATGAATCTTGGCGAGCCGTAGTTGTCGTCCTCCTCCGTCCAGACAAGATGGAGGCTGCCGGCCCAGGGGCCCTGTGTCATGGCTGGATAGTACACCGTGGACTCACTCGGAGGCTGATAGATGATTCTCCCGTCGACAAGCAGCTCCCCGGTTGTTCTGTCGATCCGAGTGAACTGGAGGGGCATGGTCGTTCCCCCTCGCTTGTAGAAGATGCAGGCATTCCCCAGGTAGTCCGAGCAGAGGCTCCACCTGTTGTCCACCTGATAGGGTGAGGGATCGACGAACGCTATCGGTCCGAGTGTCTGGTTGCCTTCCAGGTCGTACTGGATGTACCTCGGCATCAGATCGATCGACGACTTGTACAGGATATGCACCCCGTCGCCGTCGACGTCGAGAAGGGTGTAGCCCTCACTTGCTTGAATGGTATCCCTGAAGATCTCCTGCGGTACCGGCCCCGGGATCAGGATGGAGTAGCAGATGCCCTGGGGCGTGTCATAGGACATGTGAACCCGCCCGAGACTGTCGCTGTCGACAGCCACATACCACCAGTACGCCCAGGGAGTGGTAGTGAAGAGAGTCGGAGGAACCTCGGGATTACCCTCGTGATCCCTGATGGCATACCAGATCGGGGCACTCTCGCGCCAGAAGCCGATAAAGTCGGCCCCGACTAGACAGGAGGAACAGTAAGCGGACCAGACGTCGCGGGAGAGCATCGTGTCGGGAGAAAGGACCGTACCATCAGGCAGGATAACGTTGTAGCCAATGCGAGTCTGGCTCTGATAATGAAACCACAGCTGATGGACATGATTGCCGTCTGTGACCTCGATGTCCTTCTGTTGTGCGCCTACGTTTACACTAGGCTCGTCGATCGAGATGACCGGGTCGCTCCATCCCGGCGCATGGGTCACCGAAACGATGAAGGTCACGAGAAGCCATGACATTATTCCAAGACTCCCGTCCTTGCCGCATCGTGCTGCACCTGGGGCCAGGGGGCGTAGCCCTCGTCACATTCACCCAGCTCCCAGACATGGACGTAGCCATCCATCGTACCGAACACAACCTCGATCTTGCCATCGTTATCTATGTCGGCAACGCAGTAACCACCGCAGACTTCGGCAGGAAGCACGTAGGGGAAGCCGAGGCCCTCGAGAGGATCGCCTGCCTTATCATAGGCCATCACCACTCCCGATCGTGTCCCAACAAGGAGATCCGGATTCTCGTCGCCATCAAGGTCGCCCAGTGCTCCGAACGGCGGGCGGTAGCTATCAGGTGTGGAATAGACAGAGTTCCAATCACCAAATCCGTCTTCATCCCATACCATGCACTGGTTCTCGGCAGGGGCGATGACCCGGTCGAGGCCGGTGATGTCGGATCTCCAGTCAGTCATCATGCAGCAGAGGATATTGGAGCTGGGAGTGCTTGTTGGCTGGCAACTGACGGGAGTCCCCTGGAGGTCAGTAGGATTCATGATATAGGCGGGGATGTGTGTAGCGATGGATCTTCGCCTGGATATTGCGATCCTCATCCCCTGACCCGCCAGATTACCCAGGGCTGGTAGGGCCTTACTGCACTCCCCGTTCCAGAGACACGTCGAATAGTAACGCCACCCACCGTTCCGATATCCGAACAAACCAATCAGGGACTTCTGACTAACAACATCAGTCATCGTGACGACGAGTTCCTGGGGAGCCGATCCGTCTAGCTCACCGGCCGAAATCCAAGCCTGCGTGCTGTAGCCCATTCCTGAAGGCGCCTCCGCGCTGGCTATCTCGTCGAGTTCGCCATTCTGTACTCGGAGCAGATAGAGGGTACTCGAACAGATGAAGGCGATCTCGTCCCTGCTGCCCTCAGGTGGGGTCTCGGCTATCATGTCGGCTAACACGACATCGTGTGGCTCCTGCCAGCACAACCCAGGGGCGTCGTGTTCGAACGCATAAAGGAGATCCCCATCGGCTGCGTCGAAGACGCAGAGCTCGCCGTAGCAGTCTACGACAATCTCAGGGGCTGCAATACCGCAGACATTGCCGGCAGCGAAGACTTCGGGCACGCAGTTCATGTTCATGACGGAAGGAGTCTCGACCGACCAGTCGAGCTCTCCATCGGGCTCGAAAGCTTGAAGCCAGGAGGTCCCTGCCAGTACGATGATCTCGAGATCGCCATCCCCGTCTATGTCCGCGAGACATGGAGGAGACTGCACACATCCTGGAGCCTTGGCGGGCCATCCTTCCTCGTTCGGGTAGAAGTCGAGGATCTCGGCATCCGCTGAGGCATCGTTGTTCGCCGTCCAGGAATCACTGCAGACTCCCTGCGTGTCAGCCGTCGCATGAAGAGCAAGCGTGAAGGGAGGAACGAGCTGAGACGGCACGTGCCAGTCGAACCGAACAAGTCTGCTCCCGCCTGGGGGTATGCTCGCACATGCCGCCGTCAGTGTCGTGCTGTAGTTGCCACAGGTTATCTCCATGGATGCCGTGCAGGGACTCGAGGCAACTGCACCCCAGTTGTGGACAATGCATGAGAGGTCGGCATCCCCTGTGGACTCGCCAGGGAGCATGGTGGGGTAGCGGCTGATGGACAGCTCGTCGGGCACGACGACGAGGTCACACCTGCTCCGGAACTTCACCCGGTCACCGATGTCGACCGCAGGATCCCCAAGGAGGTTGAACTGACCGAGCGTGTTGTACCATCCGCCTGGCGCGCCGAAATTGCAGATGTCTTCAAGCCTGCACGCCTGAATGGCATCTCCGGTGCGACTGAGGCCGTGCTCGTAGATCGCGTCCATGATGCCACAACCGTAGACCCGGTAGCAGTAGATGCATGACTCCAGGCTGGAGGCAAGCACCCCTATCGCTCCTCCTGTCGTGTTGAGCATGAACTCCTCCGCAAGACAGTCAGTCCCGAAGTCATATCCGGGAGGAGGACGAAGGGCGAAATCCCAGCAGGACAGCTCGGGAGGATCCTCGGAGACATAGTCATGCTCCGCCTGTGTCTCGTTGAATGTCCCTGCTGAGCAGCACAGCATCAGAACGAAGGGCCAGCCGTGCGAGACGTTGTATGGCAGACCCTCCACGTCGAGGTCGTCGAACGTCGAGTCGGGGATCCCGAGGTTCGGGGGACCCCCTTCCTCCCAGTTGAGGCCCGCCGAGAAGAGGTGTCCCGAGCCGTGGTCAGTGTAGAGAGCGACCTGAGATCCTCGCGAGAACACGCTCCTGAGGTCCGACACCCACTCGGCACTCGTGATGTCCGAACCGTCGTGCGAGTTTGCGCGCTCCCCATCTCCACAGTAGTAGTTGTCCAATGAGTAGCCCAGCCAGCCGGCAAACTGCTGAGTCCAGGCTGGCCCCGGATTCCATGGGTCATGGCTGTACAACTCCTCGTCGATGTTGTTCGTCCCCGCGAGCCTCGTGAGCCATCTCCTCCATCCCAGGCCGGCCGGTGGCGGCCACGAGTTGACCTCGCTCTCGAAGTCGACGATCAGGTCAACCATGCTGCCTAGTTCCGCAGTAGTCCGCGCAGGAAGCCTCCCCACGATCATGTCAGGGAAAGCGTTGAAGCTACCTCTTGGATCGTCGAAGCCGCCGAACCAGCCATCGCTGCCCATCCGGTTGCCGTATGCGTCCGGATCGGTAGTACGAGTCGGCAGGAACCAATCCTCGCTTCCATATGAAGGATCCTCGTGGTCCCCTATAAGAAGAAGATAGGTCGGGCGATCACCCGGGCCCGTCCCCCAGTCCCACATGTCTTCCGTGAAGTCGCGGATCATGTCCGCAGTGAGTACCATCTCCTGCCCACCGTAGCACTCCAGCACATCGTCAGTCCTGACGATCGCCACGTCGAAGCCGTTCAGATCAGCACGATGCTCGGCCAGATCCGTGACGGCCTGTCCGTCCAATCCAGCCGCGACCAGGATCACGTAGTCGGGCGCGTAGCCTGGACCAGATACAAGCCTGTTTGCATACACCCTAACAACCGAGCCCGTCCCATCATTCAACGGCTGCGGCTCCGGCGTGTATCCGAGGAGATTGTCGCCAATGAGATTGTCGTAGTGCCCAAGGCCGGCTTGAGACCACACGGCATTCTGCTCGTCCCAGCTCAGACCAACCTCGATATCGCTCCACACCCGCAGGCTGTCCTCCGAGGCCAGATACTGTACCGGGCATACTTCGACGATGCCCACCCGTAGATCTCCGAGCCTGAACTCCCCCACCAGCCTTGCCAGAGTATCAGGATACCATTCCTCAGATGCATACGCTGCCGAGTCCAGCCTGAAGTACTCGCCTATGTACGGAGTACAGGTGCTGTCCTGGATCAGGCTGTCGAGCGGCGCCGGATAGACCGGCAGGCACTCGATGCCCTGGCAGCAGTCGGCCGAGTACTCCAGAGTGATATCGGAGTCGTCGGGAAGCCACACCATCCGCCTCACCACAGGCAGCTCGGGCCAGCCCGTGCTGTCCGAGGGGACCGTGCCAGGAGACTGCGTGAACCTGAGGTAGTCCTGCGAATCTACGGTGACGGTTTCCGCGAGAAGCCCTCGGAGCTCCACATCGAATGTCAGAAAACTGTCCCATTTGCCGTTGAACTGGACCAATGGAGCGGTGCTGTCGGGGGCACCAGCATTGAATTCCAGCCAGGAGTTCTGGGAGAAGGCTATCGAAGCGATGAGGACCACGGGAAGAAGGCAGCGAGAAAGCATCCTCACCCCCCCTGTTCGTATTCGACTCTATTGTAGTCAAAATGGAGGTGAGCGCAAGGTCCGGTTAGTCCCAACTTCAGGTAGATCCGGAGCGTGCGGCGTTTCGCATCAGTTGGGATATCAACGTGCTATCTGAGCGCTAGCTCTCCACCTCGCTTGATCGCTGGAATTACGGTCGGGCTGCTACCTGGTCGTGGTGAGCTGTGGATCGGAAAGAGCCTCGACGAGACTGGTCATTCTCAGGTGAGATTGCTCTGAGACTACTGCCTGCTTTCAGCGGATAGTTCGGCAATACAATCTGATTACCTAATTCGTTGATTAACAATAGATAGAGTGGCTCCCCGTATCGCTATCTAGGCGAACCCCTCGAGGGCCTGTCCTGAGCATCCCGATCAGGCTCCCCATCATACGCACAGAGCCAAATCCAGCAAAGACTTACCGCAATCCCGTGATCTACGCCAGGGAGCTGCAGGACCGGATGCTGGCGGAGGGCATCAGCCGTTCCGAGCTGGCCAGGAGACTGGGCGTGTCGAGGGCACGGGTGACTCAGTGGCTAGAGCTGCTCGAGCTACCGGCGGGGAAGCTCGAAGAGATCGCCGCCCTTGGGGATAGCTGGAACAGGCAGGTGATGACGGAGAGAGCGCTAAGGCGGGCTGGTCGAGATCAAGGAGGAGGTCTACAACTTCACGACCCTGATGGATGACACCTGCCCGTCGACAGCCCCCTGGATCAGGTAGGTTCCGGCGGGGACCTGGTCTCCAGCAGCGTCACATCCGTCCCAGGTGAATGACGAGCCCTGACGTTCGCTGAGGCTCCGGATCAGACGCCCGGTGATGTCGTACACCATTAGCTGCCCGGGGAGGGCATCTCCCTCGCAGATGATTGATACGGATGATCTGAACGGATTGCTGGAGGGATGGAGCTGCAGGATGGGTTCAGGGTTCTCTTCCCCACCGATCCCGGTCTCGGGAGCGTACCGCAGCAGGTAGCCGTTCCAGTCAGAGTGGACGGTATCCCAGATCTGCCCGGCCACGATGTACCCGCCCTGCGATAGCTGCTGAACGCAGTTGAAATAGTTGTCCCGGGCCCCGAGGCTGTTGAAGACATGCCACTCATCGTTCCCCAGCGAGTCCATCTTCACGAGCCAGCCGTCCCAGGTCGAGCCGGTGTCTGCCGGGGCGTAGTGGATGTCGACCGTCTGAGGAGGTGACCAATGGCCTCCTGTCCCTGAGAAGATGTAGCCTCCATCCATCGTCGGGTTGATCGAGAGACCAATACGGCCGGAAGCTCCATAGACTTCCTGACTCCACTGCTCTTCTCCCGACCAGTCGGCGCCGACTATCCAAGAGTAGTACTCCGATGCGAATGTGTACCCTCCCCCACCTGGGGTCAGGCACATCGACCCACCCCAATCAGTACTGGATTCAAACTCCCCCGTGAAGTCAGACACCCACTCGAGATCGCCGTCCATGTCGTAGCGGATGAGCAGCGGGCCATAACCGAAACTGCCGTCCACGAACATGACCAGGCCGTTGTCGTGGTAGACCACCCTCCGAGCTCTTGCCCAACCGGGTTCCCACACACGGGTCCAGAGCGTGTCGCCCTGCGAGTCGGTCCGGAGCAGCCAAGCATCGTAATCATCAGTATAGCCACACACTGCGAAGCCGCCGTCAGGGAGGAGTGCTCCACAGAGCCCGAAATCATTCTCTGGAGTACGGTCGTACAGCCTTGCCCAAAGCAGCTGCCCAGACTGGTCTATTCTTACCAGAAAGAGCCCGAAGGAGTACCCTGAAGCGAGACGGGCAACACCAGTTCCAAGGATATCATGGTTGGGCAGTTCCTCTAGCCAGTAGCACGATGGGACAAAGAAAGTGTCTGCAGCGGACCAGAGAGTGTCACCATCGGCACTAAACCGAAGAATCGGATGATGCTGCCCGGAAACAAGAGCACAAACAGCATAACCTCCATCATAAGTTTGTATTACATGGTTGAAATAGCATATTGATTCCGGGAAGTACTCCCTCGCCCAGAGTAGTGTGGGCGGTCCGTCCTCGGCCATGGCCGACATGAGCGGAATGAGCAGTGCCAGATAGGCTAGCGATCTGCTCACCTCAATCCCGCGACTCCTCCAGGAGGACCCAGCTCAGCCTGATCGGCATCACTTCCTCCTCCTCCAGGATGGGCTGCGTCGTCTGGAACCTGATCCGAAGCTCCTGGATCCTGCCCGTCCATGTATCCTCATGGCCGCCGATCACCCTGAGATCGATCCCTCTCACCTCGCGGTACGCCTGCCAGCCGTTCTTCAGCCTGCCGAGAGAGGTGTCCAGGCTGTACCAGCCGTGACCGGCTCCGCTCGAGTCTCGCCACATCACGTACATCTCGCAATCATCCCAGGGATCCATGTACGGACTGTACCATGTTCCCCCGAACCCGAGCATTTGATAGGTGTCGGCATCGATCCAGCGACCGCTGTTCCCGGGTATCGCAAGGGAGATTTCCGCCCTGTGTGGCGAGGCGGTGCCAGGATCGAGCGCTCCCTCGAACATCCCGCCGACGGAGTCCGTCCAGCAGGACGACTCCCAGTCACCGGACACAGCTTCTATGTCGTTCGTCTTCCAGTCGGGTCGAAGCGAGTCTACTTCTTCTTCCAGCATGTCCCAGGGATCGCCCCTGACTTCGGTTGCATAGTCCCTGGGCTGGATGAGGATGGGTACGCCGACCGAGTTATCCAGCCTGTTCTCGCTGCCGACATGTTCTGCCTCGATCTGCAGAAGATGTATCCCGATGTCGTCGGAGTCGGTGATCCAAGAAAGGCTGGCAGTGTCGTCGTCCGTCTTTCGGGGGTTCTCCCAGGACAACCCGTCGAAGTCAAGAACATCACGACCCAGGACGGTGCTGGTGGTCAGGTCGGTGAAGGTCACATCGACATCCTCGGCATCCTCGGTGCCCAGATTGTAGAAGGTACCGTACAGGCCGACAGTATCGCCTGCCGTATAGGCGAACTCGTACCGGGGAATGATGCACTGGCCGGCCAACGTGTAGACATCGGGTGAAGTTATTCGCAGATCGACCGGCTCATCTTCGTCGATCAGCTCGACCAGCCGGGCTTCCCCGGGTCCCAGTGTGTCGCAGTAGCCGTAATAGTCGGTGTCCCACTCCCAAAGCGGGATCAGCATCCGTCTGTTGTGATCCAGAACCCCGGTTTCAGGTGAAGGGAGAACACCTCCTGCGTAGTAGCCAACGTCGTAGGTCTGGACCGAGTCCATGCAGCACCGGTTGACGTAGAACATGTAGTAGTGACCATCGCCCCAGAAGACCCTTCCCTCCGGATCGAGGTTGCACGGGTACTCCGGAATGACCTCGAATGCATCCGGGCAGCCCGGGCTGCCATCCCCGTCGTACCAGTACAGGCCGGCCAGCTCAGGCGCGATGGTGGCGATGCCCCCGAGGGTCTCCCGCATGCTGTTCCACAGTCGGGCGTAGGGCGCGAACTTCCACTCGAGGAAGGCTTCCCGGGCTCGCTGGCCTGATATGCCCGGAGGTATTCCCGGTCCTTCATAAAGCGGATCGAATCCCTCCTGGAAGGGAGGGATGTAGTCCGGACGGGTATAGACGGTGCTGTCCTGGGATCTGTCCGTGTAGCAGTACCTCTCGAACGGGGCATCCCAAGGGATCATGTTGTAGTCCAGGAGGGATGCGCTGTACCACTGACCCTCCGGGTAGCTCATCAGACTGTACGGGAAGATACCCTTGGCCTGTCGGAGCAGGGCGACGTTACAGAGCATGCGGAACTCGGCAGGTGTTGGGATGCGGTAGGCGTAAGACCCATACGAAAGCACATAGTAAGGATCTTCAAACAGCCATAAACCATCAGGCCCTACTCCTCCAGCCTTCCCGAATGCCTGGGGGAAGTAGTGCAGCACCAGACCTTCATCCACTGCCGGGAAGAAGGTCGAGTCCATCCCGGTCTCGGCGTGGTTCAGGAGCCAGATGTATAGGTCATCTCCAATCTCGGGCGTATATGAAAGCGAATCCTGGTAGTCGGTTCCGACATGTCTGAATGGATAGATGTCCACCTGCAGCATCTCTGGGAAGTTGTCATACACATTGGGAGGATTCACTACAGGATATCCCTGAAAACGCATCCCTGCAAAGGCCCGGACTATATCGGCGTGTGTGTCGGCATGAGGTACTCCAGGATCGTGATGGAACCAGGCCCAGGGCTGGGCAGATGTGATCTTCGGCATCCCTGCGAAGACAGTCGTGGTGGGATGTTCCGTATCCTCGTGCTCCATGATCCACTTGAGCCACGAGTAGACCGATGCCGAGCCAGTCCTTGCCATGGTCGTATCCGCAGGATACTGACACGGGAACATGTTCGGGTAGTACTGGTCAAAATTGTATGTTGGATCGAACATCCTTCCCCGCTGCGAAGTCGGGGCCTCATCCATCAGCTTCCAGCACCACAGGGCATCATAATCCGAGTAGGCATCGATTAGGTCGGCAGAGATAGCCTCGAGCTTATCCTGCACGTCGTTTGCCGAGAAGGTGTCCAGGATGTTCGCACCATTCTGATCGACCGTGATGAAGGCACTGCCTGTCCCCAGCAAGCCGTAGTGGGCGCGGTTCAACTCGTCGTTGTTGTCGATGTGCGAGAGCTCGTAGGACTCCGTCGGGGTAATGATCACATGCAATCCGCTGGCGCCTGCCAGCTCCAGGAAGTCCGTCCAAGCAAACGCCTCCCAAGCGGCGAGCTGGACTTCGAAGCCGTCGAAGTGGCTCCAGGCAAGCTGGCACAGCAGAAGCGGTGACCACCCCCAGGGGGCGAACCTCTGGCCAATGATCGGGATCTCATCGGATGAAGGCTCGGAGGCCAGGGAAGATGCAGACGGAATAAGCACGGCGTAACTCAGCAGAACGAAAAGGGCGCGGATCATGATTGCACACCCATCTGGCTGGTCATCTTTCTA
>Ga0172366_10000018_pt1 | contig 80405 bp, 78 predicted proteins | sample LakKivSesite69cm_FD_114533 | JGI IMG/M metagenome (GOLD analysis project Ga0172366, IMG submission 114533) | Sediment microbial communities from Lake Kivu, Rwanda - Sediment site 69cm | ecosystem: Environmental > Aquatic > Freshwater > Lake > Sediment | place: Rwanda: Western Province, Lake...
AATATTTTAATGATCTTTCCTGATACCGGACTGGGAATCTCAGAGTCGACCTTATCAGTGGCTATTTCCAGCAATATATCATCATCTTCGACAATATCACCTACCTTCACGAACCATTTGGTTATGGTCGCTTCCTCTATGCTTTCTCCCAGTTTGGGCATCAGCAATTCAAATTGTGCCATTGTATGTTCCGTTTAGTTTTGTCCTTCTGACAAATATAACAAACTTCTGTTAATTTAAATCCGTTCTAAATTGCGGAAAAGAAAGGATAAAGTTCGGGAATTTGAGACAATTCTCAGGAGGACAGACGCTGGATTTTTTTCAGGATTGCCCGTGCCTTTATGCAATCCACTACCTTGCTGAAACAATTGGAGGCTGACCGTACCGGAACAGATCATGAAGAGGCCATGCAGGCATTGAATTAATAACCTGGAACATCATTTTAGATGCCTCCCTGTGGAAACGGGAATGCTTTGTAGTAGTAGTATTTATGGCCATCAGCCAGCAAATGCCATTCTGCTGCCTGACAAGTAAGGCTGAAGAACCGGAAAGTGTACCTGTTCTCCACCAGGTGCCATGACCATCTGAACCTTTCCACCCAAACAAATCCGGGCCATTTTTCCAAGAATCAGTCATGATGTTGATCGACTCCTCATTAAGGATATCCGGTCTTGTGCTGAAGCCATCGATGGCAGTGACCAGCTTTAGGAACTCAGCCGGTGAAGCGACCCATCCGCCGGCAGCACCGAGCGTCCGGATGTCAGTGCCACCATATTCCCTTTCTGCCAGTTCAGTAAAACTATTATAGGCGAGCACCTTATGATAACTGTCAGGTATATAATAAGTAACTTCATTCTGTATCCCCTCATTCCTGAAGCTTTTCCCTAAATAAATATCCATAATACCCAATGGCTGAAGTATATTGAGCTCAACATAATCCTCATAGTCCATTCCAGACAATCTGCTTATGACTTCACCTAAAATTGAATATCCCAGGTTGGAATAACTGTAATGTGTTCCCGGTTTATAATTCAGTTTCCTTGTGAGTGCGTACCTGATAATTGTTTCGTTATCAACCGGCAGGGATGTTTTCATTTTTCTTGCCACTGTCTGAGGCATAAACATAAAATCGCCCCCTTTCCTGGACCATCCTGCTTTATGGGTAAGAAGGTGTCTTACAGTGATTTGTTCAACAGCAGGATCTGTATAGGTAAGATAGGATGGTTGGTTCAGTATCCCATGAGGGCCAAATACCTTATCCTCCAGGCTCAGTTTTCCCTGCTCAGCAAGCTGCATGATTGCCACCGCTGTCACCAGTTTCGATAAAGAAGCCATCCTGAAAACATTCCCGGGTTCCATTTCCCGGCCGGATTCAAGATCAGCATAACCGAATCCTTTTGCATATACCAATCTCCCGTCTTTGGTAATGGCAACAGAAGCACCTTTTATATCCCATTGTTTAATGAAAGCAGATATGGTTCTGTCCAGCGCTGATACATCATCAAAATCCGAAAGTTCATTACTGAGCCTGTTATTAAAAGAGGTTGTAAAACGTTCATTGAGATTAATTTCTTCCTTCCCGCCCCTGTCTGAAAAAATCGATCCTATTCCGAAAAAGAAAAGCATCAATATGATGATGATCTGTACAATTATAAATCTCATGTTATTATTTAGAATAATTATAAATCAATTGGTATGAACCCCAAGGCAGCACCTCCTCCGCCAGTTGGCGGATTCATCGCTCGCGGAAGCCCTGTACCCTGAATCCGACATCCGGCGGATTAAAGTGGCGCAAAGATAGATCGTTTTTCAGATTCTGAAAAAAGGAATATTAACAACAAAAACAAGGCAAAAAGCTTATAAATAGTATGATATTGATTAACAATATCTTAACGGAGCAGAAAATAATGACAATCCTTTTGACCAAACAGGATAGAAAATTTGTTGGTAATGAAATTTATAGCCTTGGCCAAAGTGAGGGGACAGATAACTATGCCTGAAGCATCATTAATCAAATTTATCCGATCTGTTGAAAAGAAATATGGTATCAGTACTTATACTTATCGCATTTTTCCCGGATACAGGAACGGAACCTTTCCCGGTCATTAATTATAGAATAAAAATCGTTATAATCTTTGAAGATCAATTGTTTATATGAGTCATCAAGGTATTCGAATTTCAGGTATAACTGGTAGATATCTATTCTTTTCTCATTATAAAGATCAATTATTCGATGGAAACCCTTATTGGACCTGCAGGCACCTTTGAATTCCCTGACCTTTAACTCGTCGGCCTTGTTGCCTATTCCGGGGACCTGATAGGGTATATTAATAATAGCCGACCAGTCAAAATCATATGGAACCGGATACGGGGCTTCGAAATAATCGGTGGATATTACTTCGATGTTATGCATAATAGGTAATGACCAGTCAGAATTAATGATCATGTATTCGAAGAATGACACCAGTGTATATTGGTCCTGGTTCATCCGGGAAGGATTTGCAATGGAAATATCCAGGATTTTGCCCTTGTTTCTTGCTGCCATCGCATCACGATCTTCAATAAAAAAGGCGAATTTCCTGATTGTCCTGCCAGTCATTTTTGAATCGGTATAGGTAACCCTGAGGAGCCTCACCCTGAAGCTCATGTCAGTCAGTATATTGTACGTCCGGTAAATAAGATATTCCTGTAACAGGTATTGTTCATATTCATCCTGTTCATTCTGGCAATGGGTTACCATATCGATAGTTTTCATACCCTGAAACAGGCTATGTTCACTCTCTTCCCTGTCAAATCTCAATTTCAGTGGCGGGAAATCACAATTGACAGTATCCTTCCGGAAACTTCCCCTGGTGCGTACTTCAATATGTAAGCTAACATCCTCCCCCTTCTCATTATTATATGCAAGTGATGCCTTATGATAGGAAGGCGATTGACCTATATCGCGAAAAACTGAATCAAAATCAAATACAAGCTGCAGCTCAAGCAATTTATCATCAGCAAAAAGGCCCTGGCTCTTAGTCGTGTCCTGGCTGACTCCTGTGCACGTCACACAGCAACCGGGGCTTGCATCGGCACATAGAACCAGGCAGAAAAACAGGAGAAAGATTTTTTTAATCCACCTTCGCGTTCCGCTTCGGCGGACAGGAAGTTTGGTCAAATTCCCCGCAGCTTGCTGCGGAAAAAAGAGTCCAGAGCTTGCTCTGGGGTTTAATACCATTTTATTGATTTTCATATTGACCCGGGAATGCTAATCAGGGCTAAATTAGTAATATTCAACATAAAATAAATTGATAAGCCTACAGTTTAAGGGTAACTTTTACAACCAATTGCCTGCCAGCATGCTTCCTGAAAGGAAGAAATAAAAATATAAGCCTTCCTGGCGGATACCTCTCGAAGTTATAATATTTGAATATATAAATATCTTTTTATATAAAAATTTTAATCTAATTCTAACATGCACATTGATATGGAATTAATCATTAACCGGACATTAATAGGACTACTAATTAACAGTTATTCCATGCTATATTATTTTTTTTTATAAACTTTGCGGTGTGTTATAAAATATACTTATGATAAAGAAAGTACTGGTTGCCAACCGTGGTGAAATTGCTGTCCGGGTTATGAGATCATGCAGGGAAATGGATATCAGGACAGTAGCAGTTTTTTCCGAGGCTGACCGGACATCCTTGCACGTCAGGTATGCTGATGAGGCTTATTACATTGGCCCCTCTCCTTCCAATGAAAGCTATCTTGTAATGGATAAGATCATTAAGGCAGCTAAAAAGTCTAAAGCTGACGCCATACATCCAGGTTATGGCTTCCTCTCCGAAAATGCTGAATTTGCAAGGCTTTGCGGGAAGGCAGGCATAATTTTCATAGGGCCCTCACCCCATGCTATTTCCACCATGGGTGATAAGATCACTGCAAGGGGGGCAATGATGGATGCCGGTATCCCGGTTGTACCCGGCACCAAGGAAAAGATCACCGACGATAATGTTGCATTAAAGATAATTTCCAAAATAGGCTTACCCGTTATGATCAAAGCCTCGGCCGGAGGTGGTGGGAAAGGGATGCGCCTGGTCACCAGCAAGACCAATATTTTACCGGCCCTCAGGGCTGCACGTTCTGAAGCACTTTCAGCTTTTGGTGATGACTCCGTTTACATTGAAAAATACATTAAAAATTCACATCATATTGAATTCCAGATACTGGCAGATAAGTACGGGAAGATTATTCATTTATATGAGCGTGAGTGTTCCATACAAAGGAGACATCAGAAAGTTATTGAAGAAACACCATCACCATTCCTGACACAGGAACTAAGACAGAAAATGGGAATGGCTGCAGTCGTGGCTGCAAAAGCCGTAAATTATGAAGGAGCCGGGACCATTGAGTTTCTTGTGGACAGTGAGGGCAATTTTTATTTCCTCGAGATGAATACCAGGCTTCAGGTCGAACACCCTATTACTGAAAGGGTTATAGGTATTGACCTGGTTAAGGAACAGATTAAAATCGCCGAGGGGAACAAACTGCGGTGGAGGCAAAAAGATATAGTCCAAAGCGGGCATGCCATTGAATGCAGAATCTATGCAGAGGACCCGGATAATAATTTCATGCCCTGCCCCGGCAAGATAAAGCATATCACAGAACCTACCGGATTCGGGATAAGAACCGACGGGTATGTTTATGAAGGTTATACCATACCTATTTTCTATGATCCGATGATCTCCAAGCTGGTGGTTTGGGGACGAAGCCGGATTGATGCGATTAACCGTATGAGGAGAGCATTGTATGAATACAAGATCACCGGTGTAAAAACATCCATCAATTTCCTTAAAAGTATCATGGATACAAGAGATTTCATCAACGGGACTTACGATACGCATTTTATTGAAATGAACCAGGAAAACCTTTTTAGCACTAATGGCAAATGCGATTTTGAGTGTGAAGATGTGGCAATCATCGCTGCATTCATTGATTATACAGACAAAATTGAAAAGCTTCAGCCGCATAAACTCGTTTCTCAGACCAACGGCAGTTCGCCCTGGAAAAGTTACGGAAGAAAAAAAGGAGTATTACGCATGTGATACTGAGGAAAGTTAATTATTAATTCTGTTTTTATGACATCTCTGGATATCCGTCTGAATGACCGTACATCAACCGTGGACCTGGTCAGAAAGGATAAGAATCATATTGAAATACTTGTTGACGGCAAACCCTATTCGCTGGATGCGGTAATGGTTGAAGAGGGTGTTTACTCAATTTTGCTTAATGGCAGATCATATACAGTCGAGTTAATCGAAGGAGAGAATGCGAAAAAATATAATGTAAACACGTTTTACAGATCTTTTGAAATTGAGATCATCGATGCAGAGACAAGGTACCTGTTGAGCCGTAATAAAAGCCTGCTTGGGGAAGAAGGAAATATTATCTCCTCTCCTATGCCCGGTAAGGTGGTGGAAATTACAGTACAGGCTGGAGACAGGGTTGAAAAGGGACAGACCGTAATTATTGTCTCTGCCATGAAAATGGAAAGTGAGTATAAATCCGGGAAAGCCGGTACAATTAAAGAAATACATGTCAGTGAGGGAGATACCATTGAAGGACACCAGCCCCTTATTACAATTGAATGAGAATTAACCCTTCGATTTTTTTCTCAACCATCATACCTAAATAATTCTTATGAACTCATCTGTGGAAAAGAAATTTCGGGAATTTGAAGAGAAGGACAAGGCTGCCGAACTGGGCGGAGGATTGGAGCGGATTGAAAAGCAACATTTAAGCTCTAAAAGAACTGCCCGGGAACGTATAGATGCCCTGCTTGATCCCGGTACCTTTATGGAACTTGATAAACTGGTGATTCATCGCTGCAGGGATTTTAACATGGAGGATAATATTATACCGGGGGATGGTGTTGTTTCCGGTTATGGTAAGATGGATGGCCGCCTGGTTTATGTATTCGCCCAGGATTTTACCGTTTTTGGAGGAACACTCAGCCGTGCCAATGCTGACAAGATACTGAAAGTCCAGGGGCTGGCATTAAAAATGGGTGCTCCAATCATTGGGCTGAATGACTCAGGTGGCGCACGGATACAGGAAGGCGTTCAAAGTCTTGCAGGATACGCTGATATCTTTCACATGAATGTCCAGTCTTCAGGTGTGATACCACAGATATCTGCTGTCCTGGGGCCCTGTGCCGGTGGTGCGGTTTATTCACCTGCCCTCACAGATTTCATTATTATGACACAAAACTCGAGTTATATGTTCGTTACCGGACCAGATGTAATTAAGGCGGTTACCCATGAGGATGTGACCATGGATGAACTGGGCGGGGCAATGACGCATAACTCAAGGAGCGGAGTGGCACATTTCGTCGCTGAAGATGATTTGCAATGCATGATGATGCTGAGGGAGCTTATGGGTTTCCTTCCTTCCAACAATATGGAGGATCCTCCTGTCAGGGTATGCACTGATGACCTGCATCGTGAAGATGAAAAGCTTCAAACCCTGGTGCCGGATGATCCGAACAAACCATATGATATGACCGTACTGATAGAAAGTGTCATAGATGACAACAATTTCCTGGAAGTACAGCCACATTACGCTAAAAACATTATTATCGGCTTTGCGCGACTGGGTGGAAAACCTGTTGGTATAGTTGCCAACCAGCCTGCGCACCTGGCTGGTGTTCTGGATATCAATTGTTCGATTAAAGGTGCACGTTTTGTAAGGTTTTGCGATGCTTTCAACATACCACTGGTGGTTTTTGAAGATGTTCCCGGGTTCCTGCCCGGAACACTCCAGGAATACGGTGGTATTATTAAACATGGAGCCAAATTATTATATGCATTTTCAGAAGCAACGGTTCCCAAAATAACCGTTATTACCCGCAAATCGTATGGCGGGGCATACTGTGTTATGGCTTCCAAGCATCTGGGTGCCGACATCAACCTGGCCTTCCCCACTGCAGAAATCGCCGTTATGGGATCGGAAGGGGCAGTGAATATCATTTTCAGGAATAAACTAAAGACAGCAGGGGACAGAAAGAGAGCTATCAGTGATTACCAGGATACTTTCGCCAATCCTTATAAGGCCGCTGAAATGGGATATATTGATGAGATCATCTACCCCATGCAGACCAGGGTTAAATTGATTCAGGCACTTGAGATGACCCAGAATAAAACCGAATCAAGACCTCCGAAAAAGCACGGGAACATTCCCCTATAGCCGATATACTGATATCAGGACAGGCGTTTTGTTTTCTGTATTTTCCCTTGTAAACAAAGCTTTATAAAACATAAATGGGGACATTTCCGGTTAAGGAAAGTCCCCATTTCACTATTTATCGGCCGTAGCCGGTAAAAAGTGCCAAGCTACAGTTATTTCGACCGTTCGACCATTGTGAGATTCCGGAGAACCTCATCCGGAAGAACCCGGATCCCTTTCATGCGAGCCCGGAGGCTTGCAATTCCCGGGATCTTACCTGATATGCTGGTTCGCGGAGGATAACCCTTTCAGGTTATTCTGACCGCCCCCAGACCTGGTGGTGCAGCCTTACGGTTACTCCACCTGGTCACTTATCAGGCCAACTTAACAAAGATCGATTCAAAGAACCAAGCTTTGATGAGCTGGAGCAACCCCGGGCACCTTTTCAGGTGCTCACCATGGTTGCCTGGCTCCTGGAGGTGACCTGAGCGGAATGAGTCCTCACGGAATCAGACCGGGGTTCAGGACCGGTATCCACTGATCTTGCTTATTAAAGTAAGACCGGTTTCAACTTTTTAACTCTTCGGAGCAGCCCTTTATCACTCCCTTGGTGAAACAAATGTAACAACAAGATACCTCATTTAACAAATTTTCAGGCCTGTTTATCTTAACACAGTTTACACATAAGTTATTAACAAATTGTTAATAAGTTCTGAATGCTGCGGTTCTATATGCTGGTTCTGGTTGGAATTGTTCCGGGTGTTATCACAAATGCTTTATCTTTATCATTCGCAATGATGTTTGCGCGTTCACCGTTAGGATCAAATAAATACTGGTAATTCTATCCGGGAACTGAATGATACCAGATAACCCGTCAAATGGTTAAAATCATGATGACTCAGACTCCGCAGAATACATATATAAAAAAGAAAATTCACTGTTGCAGAGCATTATTCATATCTATCAAACATAAACTACCCGGAATTATTACTGCAGGTACTGCTGTCATTATAACCCTGTTTTTTATCCCGGCTGCCTGCCAGCAGTCCGGCATTCACAATGATAAAGAATCAATAAATTACGATACAATGAACGATACAAACCAGATCTCCAAAACCGAGGAAGAATGGAGAGAGATACTTACTCCCATGCAATATCATGTAACCAGGGAAAAAGGAACGGAAAGGCCTTTCACCGGGAAATTCGATAATTTTTTCGAACCGGGAATCTATACCTGTGTTGCCTGTGGCAATGAACTCTTCCGATCGGATACCAAATTCAATTCAGGATGTGGCTGGCCAAGTTTCTTTAATATTATCAATGAAAAATACATCCGTTTTTCAAGAGATAACAGTTATGGAATGATCCGGACTGAAGTAACGTGTGCCAGGTGCAATGCACATCTCGGCCATGTTTTCGAGGATGGGCCACCGCCAACAGGTTTGCGATACTGCATCAATTCAGCAGCCCTGAATTTTATTCCATTAAAAAAAGAGCATTGATCTTGACAGTAACCGGTCTGAAATCCACCCGGAAATAAAAAACCCGGGATCCGGACTTTCCATCCTTCACCCGGGACCCTAAACCCAAATCCTAATCAGATCCTGATCAGTTCTTGGTTTTTATGGTGCATCCGATGGCCATTGTAAAACTCGGATGCGGTTCTTTCCCTTCAAGCAAGGCATCCACAGCATTTGCCAGGTAAGGTTCCCTGACTTCAGCGGCATCCAGGTAATTATCATCAATAGCTCCGATATAAGAAACTATCAGCCCTTCCGGCGTTTTTTTCAGTACAAATGCATGTGGAGTTTTGATGGCACCATATGCCCTGGCCACTTTCTGATCCTGGTCCTTCAGATATGGAAATGTAAAACCCTTTTCTCCTGCACGTTCCTTCATTCTCTCCAGGTTGTCTTCCGGACTCAGCTCCGTGTTATTCGAATTAATAGCAATAACCGGATAGCCCTTCGGTTTATACTTCCTGTCAATCTCAATAAGACGGTCCTGATAAGCCTGTGCATAGGGACAACCATTGCAGGTAAAGATCAATATGAAGCCTTTCGCATCACTGAAATCACTGAGACTCATATATTTATTATCAGTATTCTTCAGCCTGAAATCAGTAGCTTTATCGCCAATTTTAAACCCCTCCGCATTAATCGTTACCGCGAATAAAAACAGTAAGAGAATATTCAAAATGAACTGTCGCATGGTTTATTATGTGTGGATTCAATAATTCATGATCCTTATTTCAGGCAATCCTGAAAACCGGATTTTATTTTTATTCAATCTAAATTAATTGCAAAATTAGTATAATAACATATCCATTCAAATCATTTAACAGATCTTTAACAGTATTATATATGGAACCAGGTGTGGACCGAAGTATTGATGCAGCATGAAAAAAATTAAAGCCTGCTGATATACTATTCAGGCATTTTCCAGGTATCAGTACTTAATGACAGGTAATACAAAAAAAGCGGACACACAATCCTTAATAAAACAGTTATTATGATGGGGTTATAACGAGCCAGCTTCATCATAGGTAAATGGTTTGATTATCTCCGGAATATTCTTCTCTGCACCGGGCATGGATATCAGCCGTGATATCGTATGAGCCTGCATCAGGCTTTCATCAAGAGGATTCAGAAAATTCAGTATCTGTTTCTGATCTGTGCTCTTACTCAGCCAGTCCTTTTCAACATCAGCAGGAAGGATTACAGGCATCCGCTGCTTGGTATTGTGAATCTTTTCCATCAGCGGGTTTGCTTTTGTGGTAATGATGGTAAAGGTGGTAGTGATTTCACCCGTTGCAGGATCAGTCCATTTGTCATATATACCAGCAAATGCAAATGGTTTACCGTCTTTCAGGTAAACATAATAAGGGATTTTCAGGGTGCCTCTTTGCTGCCATTCAAAGAATCCGCGACTTATAACCAGGCATCTTTTGTTTTTGATTGAATTGCGAAAAGATGGTTTCTCGGCAATTGATTCAGCCCTGGCATTAAAGGTCTTCATTTGTATGGATTCAGCTGCCGCCCTGTCCTTTATCCAGTATGGGATCAACCCCCACTGATAAAGTTGTAACTCATCAGGACTTTCATCCGGCACTACGGGGACATAAGGTAAATTGAATGCAGACAGATACCATGCCGGCTGATAAACAGTCTCTTCCCTGAACTTTGCCCCAAATCGTTTTTCAATCTCTTCCCTGGTAAGATGTATTGATATGGTGAAACACATAACTTTTTGTTCTTATTGTTGAAATTACATCTGATCAGACCTGGGCTGATAATGAGTCAGATTATTACCAATAGACAGGTGCAATAAAAATTAAAAATACTAATTTCGCCGGTATCAATCCTGCTAACAGATATAAAATAATCGCTCAACAAGACCTGTCCGCAATGAGATCTCCAGTTTTCAGATTTCTGATTATTTTCCTGGTAACCTTAACAATTATAGATATTTATTTATATTGGAGTCTCTTTCGGGCATTCAAAACTCTATCCCTGGATCAGATTTTTTATTTCCTTCTGACGGCCGGCAGTATTGTATGGATATTCATTGTTATCAGTATATTCAGGTTTGTCATTTTATTCAGGAAAAATGGAGGGCCGGAACTTTTTCAACATATCAACATTTATACAGGGATCATTTTGTTCGTGTATTGTCCGAAGATTATTTTCCTTCCCTTTTCCATACTTGCAGATTTTATCCTGGCGCTGAATGCATTATCAGGCATAAGTTCACGCCTCCTGGTTTATTCTGCAGGTTTACTTGTCCGGGGCGGATTGATCATAGCGCCGGTCGCTTCTCTCCTGATACTTTATGGTATTATTTACGGACGATTTAATTTCTCCATTAAAAAATATCACAAGATTTTTAAGGATCTCCCTGACGGGTTTGCCGGAGTGAAGATCATCCACTTTTCTGACCTTCATACAGGCAGTTTGAATGGACACCAGGACAGGTTTGCAAGGATTGTCAGGAAAGTAAATGAACTTAAGCCGGACCTGATCTTTTTTACCGGTGACATGGTTAACAATTTCGCCGAAGAACTTGACGGATGGAAAGATCTCTGGGGTGAATTAAAAGCAAGGTTGGGGAAATTTGCCGTTCTGGGCAACCATGACTATGGTGAATATTTCAAATGGAAGGATAAGCAGCAATGGCGATCAAATATTGACCGGCTTATTGAATATATTGAATCTATGGGATTCAGGCTGCTGATGAATGAATCGGTAAAACTCAACCTGGATGGACAGCATATTGACATTATAGGTGTTGAAAACTGGGGCCTGCCTCCTTTCAGCCAGTACGGTGATCTGCAGAAAGCAATGAAAAAAGCAGAAAGAGATGATTTCAAGATATTATTGTCTCATGATCCCTCCCACTGGGAAGTCCAGGTTTTTGGTCATACAAATATCCAACTGACACTTTCGGGTCATACCCATGGAATGCAATTCGGTTTAAGGATGGGTAACATAAGGTGGAGTCCGATCAGACTCAGGTATCCAAGATGGGGCGGATGGTACCAGGAAGGAGACCAGTCACTTCACGTATCAACAGGGCTAGGATATATTGCTGTCCCCTTCAGGTTTGGGATACGACCTGAGGTAGTACTTATTCAACTTGATAATAAATGACAGGTCGATGGGGCTGTCTAATTGTTATATTATTTATCCAGTTTCTCAAGAGGTTCCATTCCTTCGATTCCCAGACCTTTGGAGATTTTTGAAATATTCGCCAGATCAATAACTCCCTGGATGCTGATGAGTACATTATCCGAGTTCGATGAGCCGCCTGCAATGAGTAATAATTCGACTATCACACCTTTGTTCTCCCGTGCCAGGAATACAACATCAGAGTCTTTATCCTTAATAACCATCAGCTCTTTGTACTGTTCCCGGGGAAGCTCTTTCATGATCTCATTGTAAAAATTAACATGTTCCCGGACCGGAACTTCATTATCAACAGCCAGGATCTTGATATTATCCAGCTTCCCGAGCACCTGGTTTAGTTCTTCATTTTCCTTGGTTCCCTCCTCTTCTTTACCCATCTGTGCAAACATATTGAACATGTATTTGGTGATATAAACGGTCGTATAACCATCCTTCCCCGCGTATTTCTCAAATAATTTATCCACAGGTGAATTCTGTCCGAGGATGAAAGCAGGAATCAGACCTGCGACAACTAGCATTAATATTCTTCTCATGGTTTTATCATTTTGTTATTCGTTCAATTGTTTCATCAAATTTTGAGAGTTTATTTAGGTGTTGAATACCCGGACCGAAAGAAAAAACAGGATACAAGCTGTTAAAACCCTCGTTCATTTTATTGAGAGCCTGCAGGTTCCGGGTCCCCTCATTCATCTTTTCAGACACAAGTGCCAGGACTCTCTTTGTTTCAAGGTATGCAAGTCTGGGATCATCATAAGTATCCCTGAATGTGGTTTGTTTGCCTGGAAGCTGACCCTTATGGCCAAGCCAGATTGTCAAAATGATCACGGCGACAGCTGCGGCACTTCCTGCCCAGAGCACTGCTGTCCTTTTTATGGAATTGATCCGATTACCATACTGCTTATCGATAAGTTTTGAAAGTTTATGGGTCAATCCTGGTGATAATACTTCCTTCTTCTTTTCCTGGAAATAATTATGCATCTTCCTTTCAGGCTGCAGCCTTTCAGGGACCTTGTGGGTCTGAAAATACCACCGCAGTTCACGTTCCTCTTCCAGGGTTGTTTCCCCGCTGTAATACTTCTCCAGCAATCGCTCAATATGTTTCATATCTTCCATCGCTGGTATGCTTTAGTCATCGAGTCCCTCACATTTTTCCTGGCTCTGGATATATTAACCCTTACCGCATTTACTTCAATATCCATTATCTCTGCAATCTCCTCATTTGAATAACCTTCCACATCGCGCAGATGAATGGCTGTCCGCTGTTGTTCGGGCAATCTCTCAATAAGATTCTCCACTTCTCTGACAGCATCATTTATGATCAGTTCATTCTCCGGATCACTGTTCGTTGCCTCGCTGTTTTCAAGGAATATTTCCAGTTTTTCATCAATAAGGCTGGGCCTTGCCGCCCTGAGCCTGTCAAGGCACAAATTCCTTGTCATCCTGAACGAAAATGCGTCAATATTCTGTATTTCATTAAGCATATGCCTCATATTCCAAAGTTTAAGGAATATTTCCTGGACAATATCTTCCGCTTCATGAACATTTTTTAGAATGCCTGCAGCGTACCTGTGCAACTTATTCCCCAATGGTAAAACACGTATTTTAAATTCCTTGCTGTCCATTCAGGTTGCATAATCCGATTGATCAAAGTTAGCTTATTCTCCTGAGAATGAACCGTTAAATATTTAAAGTTCATTGAGTATCTTCAGATGATCAATACCTCCAAGATTGGACAGGGATCCCAATTCTTCGAAAGTAAAATCGCCATCCATCCATATCAGTACGTTATCTTTACCTCCAACAATCACCAACAGTTCAGAAATACGGTTATCCCGTTCGCGGGCAATAAGCCATACATCCTGGTCCTTTTCCTTGACCACCACCAGCTCTTTATAGTCACTGAAATCCATATCTTTTTTCAATTCATTATAAAAATTCAATCCACTGACCTCAGAATCATTTTCCTGGGCAAGGATTTTCACTTCATGGATCTTATCCAGCGGCTTTTCCAGCTTACCTTCCTTATTTTCCATATCAGACAGCACTTTAAATGCATCGTGTGTAACCAGAACTGTAGTGAAGCCCTCCTTCCCCTTATATGTATCAAATAATTTCTCCACTGCAGGATTCTGTGCTGCTACGAAACAAGGCAGGAGCGTGCAAAATGTAATTAAATGTAAATTTCTCATGGCAATAATATTTAATACTGTGATTGATCTGAATCTGAAGCCGGCTGTGGTTAAAAATTATTTCAGTCACATCCGCTCAACTCCAGAGATTCATAATGATGACGATTTCAGACCACAATCATTACATGCAGGTATTATTTTTTATTTCTATCTTGGAGAGAAAGCAGGAAATGGCCTGTTGTCCTGGTCATCCGGAGTATGAACTTCTTTTTTTCAGGGCAGTAAGGAAACCCGCAGGTGGCCTTGAAGGACGCCGGGTAGCGGCATCTACAAAAACGAGTACCGTATGACCGGTGCAGATAAGCTGATGCTGCTCATTAAACACTTCATACAGAAAGGTTATCTTTGCAGAAGGGAGTTCAGTGATTGTGGTACGAATAGTCAGAAGATCATCATAACGGGCAGGTGCATGATAATCTATGGATAAGGACCTTACAGGCAACAATATTCCCTTATCCTCCCATTCCCTGTATGTAAATCCCAGTGATCGCAGCATCTCGGTCCGTCCGACTTCAAAATAAAGCGCATAATTGGCATAATAGGCATAGCCCATCTGGTCGGTTTCCCCGTATCGTACCCGTACATTTGTTTCTGTTGTATACATAAGTGGCAGATTGTTGTCCATAAAAATAGCATATTTTCTGAATCACACACTGAACCATCAGTTCAGCCTTTGAAACATTCTAATGATTTCATTAGCTGATCATTAACCAAAGATTTCTACCTGCTGGTTAAAATCTTTTTTAAAAGCTTTGGAAAACAAATATTACGTGTTAAATTTGCAACCCAAATCAGATTTGAGGTTGATTCAGTAGCTCAGCAGGTAGAGCACCTCCCTTTTAAGGAGGGGGTCCAGGGTTCGAATCCCTGCTGGATCACAGAACATTAGAGAGTTAATCTCTTATATTTTTCATCACATACACTTATTTCAGAAACTTATAATTTCAGCCAATTAGTTACCGAGCCTTTAGTTTGATTGATTCTTCATAACTAATTGTGCGTTTTTTTTTGATGTAAATCATTCTGACCAAACATTTGATTAAGAAATTAATTTATTTTGTCAGCTGTAATTATAAAGCAAGGAATGTACAGGAAAAGAAAAAATCTATATCAACAGGTTATGGTTATCTTTGGAGGTATTATGGTATTTTTTTACCTGGGGGTGGGATTATTTATCATTTTTTCTCCTTCTCCTTTACTTGAATACCTGGATAAATTCATCCGCATTATTTTTGGGTCTGCATTAATACTTTATAGCCTGACCAGAGCGTTTAGAACATACGAGCAGGTGCGGGAAATTTTATATTCAGGTAATGAAACAGAGGAATGATTTTTGCACTTCAGAAAAGTAGTTTAGGTCTGGCAGGTACAGTGATTAATAAAAGACCCGGACATGCACATTCAGGTAAGATTTAACAAGCATGGTGAAGATTAGATTCTCAAACTTGAAAAGCTAACTTATATAATATATTGTATAACCACCTTCAGGAAACCGGTAAAATGACAGTAAGGAAGAATTTAATCAGGCTGTCCTTAATATCAATCAGGCGAATCCTGGTTTTGGCAGGATTGATGGTATCTGTGATTTGTTGTACAGGTAAGAATAAAATCCCGGACGAAACACCTACAAGAGGAAAGATAAAAATAGGTGTGGATGAATCCTATAAACCTATCATGGACGCTGAAATTCAAACCTTTACTAAAGAATATCCCAATGCCGAAATTACCCCTCTTTATAAACCGGAATACGATGTAATTTCAGACTTCATTAATGATTCCGTGCGGATCATTGTAACCAATAATCAGCTTACAGAGGATCAGGTTGAATATTTGCGTAAACAGCTTATTGTTGTGCGGAACGTCACTTTCGCCTATGATGCGCTTGCCTTCATAATAAATAAGGAGAATAATGATACCCTTTTAAGTTACAATACAATTCAGGATATTTTTCATAGCAAAATAACCAGCTGGAAGGAGATAAATCCTGAATCAAAACTCGGTAACATATCGGTCGTTTTCGATCATTCCGGGTCAGGGAATGTGAGATATTTCAAGCAGAAATTTGATATTACAGGTGATCTTCCGGATAATTTCTATGCAGTTAACAGCAATCCGGAAGTAATTGAACATATTTCCCGGAATATAAATCATCTGGGCATAATAAGCGTGAACTGGATCAGTGATAAAAATGACTCTCTAAGCCTCAGTTTTATTAACAAGATCAAGGTAGTTGCCGTCTCCAGGCCATATTTGGATGAGTCAACATATTACCGGCCTCTCCAGGGTTCAATATATGACAAGTCATATCCTTTCACCAGAGAAGTTTACCTGGTCTCACGTGAAACATTCACCGGTCTGGGTTCAGGATTTATTGCCTGGGCAGCAGGTGAAAAAGGTCAGAAAATTGTACTGAAATCAGGACTTGTTCCTGCAACCATGCCGATAAGATTGATACAGATTGCTAATCAATAATACATTTAACATTTCATGACAACAATTAGAATGCGTTCAAATCGGATGATTTTGCTTACAGGCCTGTTAAGTCTGTCTTGTTATACTAATATTCAATCACAGGATCTGGCTAAGGCAATAAGATACACAAAAAGTGAACAGTTTGATTCTGCTGATCTGGTTTTTGATCAACTGGTTAAATCAGAACCCAACAATAGTAAAGTATATTTCTATTACGGAGAAAACCGTATACTGAACTATTTTGCTGATACTATATCAAACTCGTTGATTACCACCGCAAATCAGGCCGGGGAATTATTCAAAGAAGGCGTACGGGTAAATCCTGCCGATCCCCTGAATTATATTGGACTGGCCAAACTTGACTATTATCTTGGAAATGATAGTGCAGCCGAACATTACCGTCAGCAGGCCAGGGACCTTCTCCCCCCGTATAAAAAAATATCAAAGATTCCTAATCCAAAGGATTATGCGTTTGCCTTGGCCAAGATTGCAGAATCCTATATCAGGTGGGGGCTTGTTGATACCTCTATTACAATTCCTCTTTTAAATGAAGCCCATATGATTGATAAAACAAATCCGGACATCTATCTCATTACCGGCGATACTTATATGCTTTTAAATGACGGATCAAACGCCATAAGAAATTATAAGCAGGCACAGAATTATGATCCCAGTTCACCAACGGTGAATATGAAAATAGGTACCATTTATAACAGGGGATTGAATCTGATGGCGGCTATTCCTTATTTTGAGGCTGCCATTAATACGGATGTTAATTATGCACCCGCATACCGGGAACTGGGACAATTATATTCCCTTGCCGGCAAGTACGATAAATCAAAAAACTATTATGAAAAATATCTAGAGCTCACCAAAGGGAATATCCCTGCCAAGATCCGGTACGTCAATTCATTATTCTATGGGAAAAAATATGATGATGTTGTTAAGAATGTCGAGCAGATATTTGAGGTTGACAAGACAAGAACCTACCTGAACCGTGTTGCGGCCTATTCATATTATGAAATGGAAGGATCTGACATGAACAAAGCATTATTTTATATTGATAACCTTTTCAAGAACCTTGCACCTGAGAATCTTGTCAGAAAAGACTACACTTATCTTGCAAAGATTTTGTTAAAGAAAAACAATGGATATCTGAAAATGCTGCAGGATTCAACAAAAATCGACAATGAGATTGATGTTGCTTCAAGAAATCTCAGTTCGGCCAAAAGCCAGGATCAGGCAAAATACAGGAATAAAATTGACTCTCTTACCAACAGGAAAGAGCTTCTTAAAACTGATATTACAAGGGCAAACGCGGAGCTTGACAGGGCATTTAATGCTTATGATAAAGCCCTTGAATATAATCCGAAGGATGTGAGCCTGTTATCTGAAATTGCCAACGCTTATTATGCTTTTAAAAGATATGAGGGGGCTGCCAGAACATGGGAAAAACTCCTTGATCTTGGAAGGAATGATGTAAGCAACTACATGCAGATTGGACGTGCATACTATATGGCTCAGGATTATACAAAGGCTGATTCGGTGTTCACAGCGGTTACCCGGAAATTTCCGGATAACCTCCAAAGTTATCTCATGATTGCCAGGACATATTCACAAATGGATCCTGATTCCAAGGAAGGACTTGCAAAGCCGAAATTTGAAATTTTCCTTGAAAAAGCAAGCGTTGATTCAGTTACAAATTCTAAAGAAATGGCTGAGGCATTCGGGTATTTCGGATATTATTATCTGAAAAGAGAAAACTATCCGGCGGCTGTATACTGGTATGACCGTATGATTAATATAGATCCGGATAATAAAGATAACCTGGTTAAAGGTTATGTCGGGAAAGCGAATATATCATTTATGATGAGTGATCTCGAAAAAGAATTAAGTGAAAAGATACCTTATTTTGAGAGATCTCTTTCATACTATAATAAGGCTCTTGAAGTGGATCCCAATAACCAGAATGTCAAATCTTCCATTGATTATGTTACCTCTGTTGAAAAGAATACTCAGGCGCATATCAATCCCAATGAGCTTAAGGGAGTTATCAGTAATACTTCCGGACAGCCGATCATTGGCGCATCCATACGTGTAAAAGACACAGCTGCTGAAACCCTGACTAATGTAAAAGGTGAATTCAAATTCGAAATACCAATGAGTTCAGAAACATTAATTATTTCAGCCAAAGGTTATAAAACGAAAGAAATTCCCATCACAAAAACCCGGACTTATAAAGTGGAACTTGAACAACAATAAAGCATCTTTCCATGAAGCCAAATAATAAATTTGGTTTTCAAGGGCCTTTATCCTGGTAACTCAGACTGTGAAAAAGGGATAGATTTATTCACCTTCCCTGACATGAGAGGTATTATACCGGGGGGATGTAAATATGAAAAAAACGGAATTGTTCAAAAGAATGCTAAAAAAATTGAAAAAGGATAGAAGCGAAAACAAATCTTAAACTTATTTTTATATCTTTGACCCCTGCCGGGTGTAATAATTATCCCGGCTAATTAACATTAAGTTAATTGTATGAATTATATGTCTTACTTTTAAAATCTTTCGAATATGCCTGAAAAAAAAGCAAGTACGTTTAAGGATCTTCTCCAGTCATCTTTTACTGTGGGTGCTATTCTAATAGCGCTTGCTGCTTCTATTTATTTGTTTATTACTGTGATGGGAGATCCGATGAATTTTGAAGGTGGTAATCCCAAAGGTCATCCCATACAAGGGAATTATCTGGGGATCATTTACAAAGGTGGTTATATAGTACCAATACTTATGACGGTAGTCACCACACTTTTAATTTTCACTGTCGAGAGGTTTATAACCCTGGCCAGAGTTAAAGGCAAGAAAAGGTTGAATACTTTTGTATTTAATCTTCAGAGTCTTCTGGCTGAAGACAAAATTGAAGAGGCCATTTCTGCCTGCGACACTCAGAAAGGTTCCTTGGCCAATGTAATGAAGGCGGGCCTGTTACGTTACCGGGATCTGCAGAAAGATAAGGAACTTGAGAAAGATCAGAAAATACTTTCCATACAAAAATCACTTGAAGAGGCAAGTGCACTTGAAATGCCCATGCTGTCAAGGAATATGGTTATTTTTTCCACTCTTGCTCCTCTCTCAGTTCTTATCGGACTTCTGGGGACAGTGCTTGGTATGATCCGTGCTTTTGCTGCCCTCGCACAGGCAGGAGCTCCTGATGCATTGCAACTCTCAGCAGGTATCTCTGAAGCTCTTATAAACACTGCGTTTGGTATATCAGGTTCCTGTATTGCAATTTTGATGTATAACTTCTTTTCATCCAGAGTTGATAGTTATACCTTTCATATTGATGAGGCAGGATTCAGCCTGACGCAGACTTTTGCAGCATCTTTGAAAGATTAGCAGTTTATAACAGTTTTTAAAACATACTGATTAAGATGCCAAAGCTAAAATTACCGGCTAAATCTCCTAGAATTGATATGACGCCGATGGTAGACCTGTTCTCGGTTATGCTGATCTTCTTTGTATTGACAGCAACCGTCAGACCCCAGGAAGCGGCTCCTGTTGATGTGCCTTTCTCAATATCTGCAAAGCCCATTCCCGATGCCAACGTCATGACAATTCTGGTAGCTAATGACAATCGGGTATTCTTTAATGTTGACAACGGTCCGGATACCAGTTTAAAATTCAGACCAAAAATTCTGAATGAAATGGGCAGGCGGTATGGTATTGACTTTACGCCGGAAGAATTGAGAAAGTTTGAAAAGCTCAATAGTTCATTTGGAGTTCCGATCCAGGACATGAGGAATTACCTTAAAGGGAAAACCATGCAGGAAAGGAGTGTTTTTGAAACCGGTATTCCTATCGATTCACTCGATAACCAGCTTGCAACCTGGATATTGTGCACACGAGCTATTAATCCAGGGGTCCAAACCTGTATTAAGGGTGATGCCAATACAGATTTCCCGATCGTCAGAAAAGTACTGGATATTCTCCAGGATAAGAATGTGAACAGATTTAATCTGATTACAAGTCTTGAAGCTCAAGCTGTTAAATTGGATGAAGAAAAAACTCAGTAGTTATGGCAGAAATTGTTGAAGCACAAGGAAAAGAGAAAGGTGGCAAAAAGAAATTCAAAAAGGCACCAGTTCATGTCGACATGACACCAATGGTCGATCTTATGTGCATTCTGATCACCTTTTTTATGCTTACCACAGCTTTTACCAAACCAAAGATCATGGAGATCGTTTTACCTGAAAAAATTAAAAAGGATGAAAAGGTAGAAGCTCCTAAAATCGCTAAGAGCCGGACTTTGAATATTATTCTTGGACCGGATGGCAGAGTGTACTGGTACCCGGGTTCAGCCGATGATCCTAAAAATCCTCCTCCTTTGCAGGAGACCACTTTTAGTGCAGATGGAATACGGCAGGTTTTACTAGAAAGGAACAAAGCCCTGTTTAAGAAAGTATACCAGTTTAATGATGATGTGCTCAGAGGAAAAATTGAAATTCCCCGTGATTCTGTGCAGAGCGCAATCAGGCAACTCAAAAAGGATGATGATACAGGTCCGATCGTACTGATCAAAGCATATTCAAAGGCAAAATATGGTAATTTTGTCGATATAATAGATGAAATGGCTATCTGTGATATAGCACGTTATACATTTGTTGATATAAGCTGGATAGAGGAAGATATGGTTAAAAACGCTCTCGGTGCATCGGGATCTGTTACCTCAACAGGCTCAAATTAACCATAAACCGAATATTATGGCAAGGAAACTAGCAGGAATAATTCCAGGTTTTGATGATATCATTTTTGAGAACCGGAATAAAGAGTATGGAGCATACAATCTCCGTAAGAGGTATCATCGGACACTCTTAGTAGCCTTCCTATTCGCCATGGTCGCATTAAGTACGGCTGTCTTTGCACCCTATATCAGGGCTAATACAAGAAAAGTTGTAGATAATAAGGAACAGAAGGAAGAAGTATTTGTCAGGATGGAGAGGCTTGACCAGCCCCAGGAAGAGGTGATCAGAGTCGAAGCCCCTCCCCCTCCACCTCAAGCTATCTTTCAGCAACAGATAAGATATATTGCTCCTAAGGTAGTTGATACAGTTATAAATCAGGAACAGGTGTCACAGATGATTACTATGGATGAATCTGTCGATAAAGTTCAGGACGAACAGGTTGGAGTTGTGGAATACGTAGCTGAAGGAGAACTTGGAAAAGAAGAAATTCCCGCTGAAGAACCAGTCTTTTTCATTGTTGAAGAAATGCCAAGTTTTCAGGGTAAAGGTGAAGAAGGTTTCAGGGAATATATCGCACAAAACCTGAGATATCCTGAAATTGCACTGGAAAATGGTATCAGTGGCAAGGTATACGTACAATTTGCCGTTAACTCCAAAGGTGATGTGGTGGATGCAGTTGTGGTCAGAGGTGTGGATCCGGCCCTGGATAAAGAAGCTGTCCGACTGATTATGTCTTCCCCTAAATGGACACCAGGGAAACAGAGGGGAAACCCGGTCAAGGTACAGTTTACTTTCCCGATCAATTTTGTGATACAGTAAGAATCAGATTGTCATATAAAAAGACCGTTCCGGGCGCCCGGAACGGTCTTTTTTTTGCAGGAAATTCAGAAGACACCCATAATCGTTACTGCTCTTATTTCGGGACATGTTATTTAATCAGGGAAAGCCCGAATTCAACTTTTTATCATAGTCAGTAACATTTTGAACCGCCCTGATGACTCGATCGCATGGGGAATGTTTGCAGGCATTATTATCATATCGCCTGCACTTAATTCATAGGTTATTTCTCCTATGGTTATCCGGGCTTTTCCTTCAATCAGCTGGACGATGGCATCAAAAGGAGCAGAATGTTTGCTCAGACTTTGTCCCTTGTCAAAGGCAAATAGGGTCACTGTACCGGAATCTTTCTTCAAGATCGTCCTGCTGACAATTGCTTCTGCCTGATAGCTGACACTGTCGGTTAATCTGAATATCTCAGAGGTTTCAGGATCATTATTCATTTGCAGATATTTAAAAATTAAAATTCTGGTTCCTGCCCGCCCGTACCAAACGCCCGCCTGATCCGCCAACTGACGGAGCAGAGTACGTTCGGGCGGGGTTCAAGGTTGATACGTTAATGCGTTTATGCGTTTATGCATTCAAGCGGTTAAGAGGATATGGGTGCAAGCGGAAAAAGGGTTAATTCGTTTAAGAGATTAAGTGGAAAAGGGAATGAATGAAGAAGGGAATTAACAGAAAACGGAATATCTGATTTCTGACTTCCGACTACCGACTTCTGACTTATTCCGTAACACGCAAACCCGCAACACGAAAACAGTTTTATTCTCACCACTCATTGCCCACTCCCTACTTTAACTTTTAACATTGAACCTTTCACCCTGTGAAATGCGAAGTAATTTTGCTTGCAAAATTATTTCACAGGGTAAACTTTGAACTCTTCTTCCTGACTCACTACTCACTTTCTTATTTTTCCAGCTCACGATTCACGCTTAATAATCGCTTTGTTAATCCTCTTTACCAGCCCGGGTCCTTCATAGATAAATCCGGTATACAGCTGCAACAGCGTTGCACCTGCCTCCAGTTTTTCCAGAGCATCTTCAGGGGACATGATACCTCCAACACCGATAATCGGCAAACTTCCACCGGTTTTTTTATGGATATAACGAATGACATCTGTAGATCTGCTGCAGATGGGCTGACCGCTAAGGCCACCATTGCCCAATGCGGATATTTCCTCCGTATTAATGGTCAAACCTTCCCTTGATATGCTGGTATTAGTAGCAATTATTCCATCTATCGCGTATTCCAAAGCAACACTAATAACATCATCCAGCTGCTTTTCATCCAGATCAGGAGATATTTTGACCAGAATAGGCCTTTTCAGGGCCTTATTTTGCTTAATCTGAACAAGTCGGGATATTATGCCCCCCAGCTGCTTTTTGTTCTGTAATTCGTTCAGATTTTCAATATTCGGACAGCTGACATTAACAACAAAGTAATCAACACAGTCATAGAGCTCTTCGAAGCATCGGGCATAATCTTCAATTGCTTCATTGATATCGGTAAGAGTATTTTTACCAATGTTCCCCCCGATAATCACCTTTCTGTCTTTCTTTGCAAGCTGCCCTGCTGCTTCAAACATACCCTTATTGTTAAATCCCATCCTGTTGATCAATCCCTTATCCTTGCCGAGCCTGAATAAACGGGGTTTAGGATTGCCTGGTTGTCCATGGGGGGTTATGGTACCTACCTCTACAAAGGCAAACCCAAAAACGGAGAATTCATTGAACACTTCCGCATTTTTATCAAATCCGGCAGCCAGCCCGACCGGGTTCCTGAATTTCAATCCGAATACTTCCCGTTCAAGGGCTTCATGCTCGATGGCATATAATTCTCTGATAATGTAACTTATCAGACGTGATCTGAAAAAGAACCTTACAAACCTGACTATGATATCATGAATAAACTCGGGATTAAAGAGAAATAGAAAAGGCCTGATGATCAGCTTATACATCACGTCGAATTTCTGCAAAGATAATTGATTTTTTAAAAGCTGCCGTCCAGATATACTGCTGATAATAGCTGTAGCACCTTACATTACTCGTTTTCAGGATTATATTCCCTGAACGTTTTATCGTTATAAAAAACAAGTATTCTCTCTATTTTCTTACTTTCTTCGCTCTTTCTATAATATTGCGGAACTGAATTTTCAGGCAAAGTCATATTGTTCTTTAACTTATCTTCATATAATTCTTTATCCGGGGTTGGTTTGATTGTAGGTTCAAACAAATCCTCACTTTTTGCTTTTTGTTTATATATCCGGCCATTGCCGGTGATCAGCCATTCTGCATTAATTTCCGGAAAATTCGTAATTATTTTCTGTATAAAATCAAATCCAGGTTTATTCCTTCCTGATAAAATATGAGAAATACTTGAGCGTTGTACACCAATCCTGTCAGCGAACTGTGCTGAGGTCAGATTTTCATTTTTTAATATTTCCCTGATACGTTCTTTCATCTTTTACATGATATACAAATGTACAAAGTAAATTTTTATATATTGTTTCCTTATGTAATTTTATTGTATCCATTTGTAATTTCTACTGGTTCATCATACAACCAGGCTAATTAAATGTATTTTTCATGAATCTAAGGCAGTTCCATAGATCAAAATAATATGAAAAAGTGTATAAAAAAAAGAACACGATGCCGATTAATCAGTCGCTATAAGTATTGCTGCAAAACAACTATTATAATTTAATATCCAGTTTATGCTATATTTCAATATAACATGTACTCCTGATGAACCGAATTCAACTTCTCACAGATCATCTAATTTAAACCTTTATATAAATTTATTTAACTTATTGGTTAACAATTAAATATATTTATGATTTACCTGTTAAAAGCTTATTTGGTTTACAAGTGTATATAAATTATTAAAATTCAGGTTGAAATATTAGATATTTTACACTGGTTTGCAATGACTTAAGTTCATTTATGTTAGCTCCTTTTATTGTGTAACCATTTGTAAACTATTTTTTGTGTTACATTTGTAAATGTTATTGTTTTATCTATTTAGTTGTAATGAAAAGGTTACATCTGTAAACGCATTAATAAATGTAATTTCTTGTTGCTGTAATGTAATCAAAAAGGTTCCTGAAAGATAAAATTGCTATCTCTCCTGCCCTTTCATATTTTTTTGTATGGTGGAGAAGCAATCAATGTGTGACCAGTGCATCAAACAGTACCTCTAGGGGATGCATGGCATTGTGTCCTGTTCCATCACTGATCTGCTGCCGGCAACTGGTACCTGCAGCCACGATAATCACGGAAGGATCTGCCTTACGGATCTCCGGGAACAGGACAAGTTCACCTATCTTCATCGACAGATCATAATGCTCTTCTTCATATCCGAAGCTACCAGCCATCCCGCAACAGCCAGAGGAGATTTCTTTAACCGTGTAATTCTCCGGCAGGGACAGTATGTTTTTTGTCGGTTCAGTTGAAGCAATAGCTTTTTGCTGGCAATGTCCGTGCAACAATAACTCACGTTTCTCCTTTGTGAATAAAGATGAGGGATCATTCATATTCCTGAAAACATCCCAAAGAAATTCATCATACAGGTAACAATTTTCAGATAAAGCGACAGCCCGGGGTACCATAACGGCTGACACCAGTTCGGGGTATTCATCCCTGAAGGCGAGTATTGCTGAAGGTTCTATTCCTACCAATGGTATTTTCCGGGATACTTTATCTGCAAGAAGCTGTATATTATATTCTGCGAGTGATCTGGCTTTTCTCAGAAGGCCTTTCGAGAGGTATGTACGTCCGCTTTCCCGGTTAGGGAATGTCCTGACACTGTATCCCAGGGCATTGAAGAGCCTGACAGCCTTAATTCCTATTCCGACATCATTGTAATTCGTGAATTCATCAACAAACAGGATCAGTTCCCTTCCTGTATCCTTTACCGCCTCATTAAGACCTGTCAGGTTCTCCCTCAGCCACCTTCGGAAAGTGATCTTATACAATGCAGGGAGGTCACGCATCCGGGAAAATCCAAGTATCTTTTTTATACCTGTCGAAATAAACCTGTTTCTGATGATGAAATTATAAACAGCAGGCAGGATTGCTCCCAGGGCATTGAGCCTGGAGATATTTGCTATCAATCTGGTCCTTAATGGAATACTGTTGGCATCATAATAATGCTGGAGGAATTCCGCTTTCATTTTGGCAACATCCACGTTGGAAGGGCATTCTGCTTTACATGCTTTGCAGGACAGGCACAGGTCAAGTACATCATATATCTCCCTGTGGTTAAATGGATTTGATTTTTTTGAGTTTGTCAGATATTCACGCAAAATGTTAGCCCTGGCACGAGTGGTTGTATGTTCATCCCTGGTCGCCATATAGCTGGGACACATGGTACCTCCCATCAGGGACGATTTTCTGCAGTCTCCTGAACCATTGCATTTCTCGGCCATCTGTAGTATTCCTCCTTCCGTACTAAAACTAAAGATGGTATCGATCTTCCTGATTTTCTTACCTGGTTCATAACGGAGAAATTTATCCATGGGCGGTGTATTGATGATTTTCCCCGGATTAAAGATATTCTCAGGATCCCATGCATATTTTACCTGTTTCAGAAGGTTAAAATTATGCTCCCCGATAATTATCGGAATAAATTCACCCCTCAGACGTCCGTCGCCATGTTCACCGCTCAGAGAGCCCCTGTATTTCTTGACCAGTCGTGCGGTATCTTCAGCAACCTTCCTGAAAAGGATTACATGCTCAGTATCTTTCAGGTTAAGAACAGGCCTCAGATGCAGCTCTCCTACTGAAATATGTGCATAGTAAACACAGGCAAGGCCATACCTTTTCAGAATATCTGTAAACTCATTGATATAGCTTTCCAGGAGTTCCACCTTTACGGAAGTATCTTCGACCACAGGCACAGGTTTTGAATCTCCCGGGATGTTTGCAAGGACTCCCAGACCTGCTTTTCTCAGTTCCCATACCTTTTTGACATCTTTCCCGGTAATAAGGGGGAAATGATAACCGATCCCCTCTTTTCTCATAGCTGCCTCGAGAGCCCTGTGGATGTTCTGTATTTCCTCCATGGTTTCCCTGGCAAACTCGATAATCAATACAGCCCCCGGATCACCCTGGATAAAAAACCTGTTCTTCTGCTGTAAAATATTTTCCCTGGTACAGTCCAGCACTGTTTTATCAACCAGTTCAATGGCTCCGGGGTTGTACTTCAGGGCTATAAGGTTTCCCCTGATAGCTTCATTGACAGAATCGCAGTGCACACATACCAGTCCTTTTACTGCCGGAGGGACAGGTACGAGATGTAGGGTCAGCTCTGTTATAAAAGCCAGTGTACCCTCTGATCCGGCAAGAAGGTGGCAGAAATTAAAAAGCTGTGGGTTATCCCCTGTCTGTATGTGTTCATGAAAAGGTTCGGTTTCCAATATAATATCGAGTGCATAACCTGTATTCCTTCTCCTGATAGAAGGATCAGGATATTCATTCCTGATCATCTCCTGGTTGTAAGGATCCGACAGGACAGACCTGATATTGGCATATACCTGATTCTCAAGACCTGACCCGATACATTTTGCTTCAAAATCCCTGATATCCAGTGGTTCAAATACTGCCTCACTACCATCTGAAAGAACAGCTTTAACCGATAACAGGTGGTCACGTGTTGTTCCATAGATCAGCGAGTGCGCACCGCTTGAATTATTTCCGACCATTCCTCCGATCATGCACCTGTTCGAAGTAGAAGTTTCCGGGGCAAAGAACAGACCAGATGGTTCAAGCTGCTTGTTCAGTTCGTCAAGAACTACTCCTGGCTGGACGCGGACCCATTTGTTTTTAAGATCAACATCCAGGATATGATTCATATACCTTGAAACATCCACTATAATACCATTACCAACAACCTGGCCAGCCAGGGATGTTCCTGCTCCCCGGGGAATGACCGGGCATTCATTTGACCTTGCAAAGCGGATAATTTCCTTTATATCCGCTGCATCAACCGGTCGGGCTACAGCCAGTGGAACCTCCCGATAAACTGATGCATCCGTGGCATACATCAACCGTGAAGAGAAATCTGTGTAGAGATCACCCTTCAGAACCTGTTTTAACTGAGAAAATGGGTAAGCCCGAACTTCCGACTTTTCCATTGCTTCTGATTACAAGGTTACCGGCATAAAGATATATCAGAATTCCGAATCCTCCTTCCGGTTAAGGTTACCGCACATAAAAATACTTTTTTGATAATCCCGGGGATTATCTGCTAATAAACATCTGATACTGATAAAATAAATCATGCCAGTCAGGTTTATATATCATTTTTTTAAATTACTTTAGACACAGGATAAGGCACTCTTTAAAATACTGTAATACAATGAATTTACTGGAACAAATAAAGCAAAAAGCCAGGCAGCACAATATGAGGATTGTACTGCCTGAAGGACTGGAAGAACGTACCATCCAGGCAGCTGATCAGGTTATTGGCGAAGGTATCGCCAGGATAATCCTGATCGGACCACCTGACAAGATCAGAAGTCAGGCCCGTGAGCAGGGATTGAAACATATCGATAGAGCGACGATAGTCGATCCGGTTGACCACGAGAAAAAAGATGCATATATCGAGTTGATGGTATCCCTGCGGAAGCACAAGGGGATGACCCATGAAGAAGCTGCAAAGCTGATAACCGATCCCCTGTTTCTGGGTACATTGATGATCAAGAACGGGGATGCAGACGGGGAGGTTGCCGGAGCCATGAACGCTACCAGTGATGTGTTGCGCCCGGCTTTTCACTATGTAAAAACAGCGCCCGGAATCACTGTCGTTTCCGGTGCTTTCATCATGATTTTTAAGGACCGGCAATGGGGACAGGATGGGATAATTATTTTCGCCGATTGTGCTGTTCATCCTGATCCTACGGACAAAGAGCTGGCAGAGATTGCTATTGCCACCGCGCAGACGACAACAGCAATATGCGGGTTTGAACCAAGAATTGCCATGCTGAGTTTTTCCACTAAAGGAAGCGCAAGTCACCCAATGGTCGACAAAGTTGTCAATGCCACCAGGTATGTGAAAGAAATGGCGCCCAGTCTGAAGGTTGACGGTGAACTGCAGGCCGACGCAGCAATCATCCCGTCCATCGGGAAAAAGAAAGCGCCAGGCAGTGATATAGCCGGAGTTGCCAATATACTTATTTTCCCGAGCCTGGATGTTGGAAATATTGCCTATAAGCTTGTACAGAGACTCGCAGATGCAGAAGCTATAGGACCGGTCCTGCAGGGTATGGCTGCACCGATAAATGACCTTTCAAGAGGTTGTTCCGTTTCTGACATTGTCAATCTTATTGCCATTACCTCGAACCAGGCAGCAGGGACTAAAATATAAAACATTCAATTAATATGGCCGAATCATTAAAAGATTATAGTTTAACCAGACAGATCAAACAGGGGTCAGATGGAAGCCTGCAAAAAGTAGGTGTCATAGGCTGCGGAAGCATGGGACAGGATATAGTGACACTTATCAGCCAGCATGGTATTAATGTTGTATTCATTGATCTTTCCGATGAAATAATTGCCCAGATTTATAAGAGAATCGAACTTCAGCTTGATGAGATTATCGGGAAGTGGGGACTGACCCAGAGTGACAAACGGGCTATCATGTCACGAATCCATGGAAGCACTGATTATAATGATATTAAAGATTGTGATCTGGTCATTGAATCAATTAATATCAAGACCCGCGGATCCTCTCTGGAAGCACGTAAAGAAGTATTCCGTAAGATCGAGGCGGTAGTATCCCCAAAAACAATTATCGCTTCTAATAATTCAACCCTTATGATCTCAGACCTGGCTTCTGTCTTAAGTCATCGTCAGCGAGCAATAGGTATCAATTTTATCGTACCGGCTTCGACAGTCAAGATTGTAGAGGTTATCAGGGGGCTTGAAACAAGTGATGAAACATTTGATTTCGCTGTTAAATTCGTTAAAATGCTTGACAAAAGACCAATTACCCTTAACGAATCCCCCGGAAACATAAGTGCAAGGCTGATTGTAACCCTGATCAATGAAGCCTGTGAGATATTTATGGAAGGAGTAGCCTCGGTACAAAGTATTGATACGACAATGAAACTTGGCTATGGTCTGCAGTTCGGGCCTTTTGAACTGGCAGACAGGGTAGGTCTTGATAAAGTCCATAAATGGATGGACAACCTTTATCAGGAATTCGGATTACAAAAATTCAAAACCTCTCCCATCATCAAGCGTCTTGTAAGAGCAAATTATCTCGGGAAAAAAGTAAATAAAGGCTTTTATAAGTACGAGGATGGCAAAATGACCAGCCAGGCCATCACCTCAACAGAATTCACTTAAAATTAATATCCATCCCATCTATGAAGATCATTGTCCTGAACTGCGGAAGTTCATCGATTAAATACCAGCTGTTTGATATGACTAATCAGAATGCAATAGCCAAAGGACTGATAGATAAGATCGGCCTGCACGGCTCCTATATCAAACACGAAACAAACGGTGAAACGGTAACCCTTGAAGGAGAAATAATTGATCACCAGGCAGGTATTGAGTACATGCTGGGAATCCTGACCAGTAAAAAACGCGGCAGCCTGAAAAGTTTCAATGAGATTGATGCCATAGGTCATCGTGTCGTCCATGGAGGTGAGAAGTTCAACAATTCTGTTCTCATCACTGATGAGATCATTCAGAAGATCACCGAGGTGATAGACCTGGCACCCCTTCATAATCCTCCCAACCTGAGGGGTATCCTGGCGATGAAAGAACTGCTGCCCGATGTACCGCAGGTTGGTGCCTTTGATACTGCTTTCCACCAGACTATGCCTGATTATGCATACATGTATGCCATACCTTATTCGCTCTATGAAAAACATAGCATCAGAAGATATGGATTCCATGGTACGAGCCACAGATACGTCTCCAAAAGAGCTGCCGAGATCCTCGGGAAAGACATAAGTGAGCTTAAGCTGATCACCTGTCATCTTGGTAATGGTTCTTCCATGACGGCTGTCGACAAAGGCATCTCTGTTGACACATCAATGGGACTGACACCGGTTGAAGGACTGATCATGGGCACACGGACAGGGGATCTTGATCTGGGAGTACTGACCTATATCATGAATAAGGAGGGGATTAATGCACAGTCTGCCAATACGCTTATAAATAAGCATAGCGGGATGCTTGGCATTACAGGGATCTCTTCTGATATGAGGGAAATTGAAAAGGCTGCAAAAGATGGTAACGAAAGGGCGAAGCTGGGGCTCAGGATGTTTCATTACAGGATCAGGAAATATATTGGTGCATACGCTGCAGCAATGGGCGGACTTGATGCGGTAATATTTACAGGTGGTATTGGAGAAAATGCCCCTGATACAAGAAGAGAGATATGTAAAAATCTTGGTTTTCTGGGTATAGAATTCGATGATTCCAAAAATGATGGTCTCAGGGGTAAAGAAATGATCATCAGTAAGGAAACCTCAAAGGTGAAAATCATTGTTATCCCCACCAACGAAGAACTGGTAATCGCACAGGATACCGAAAGAATAATTAAAAGTCTAATACCTGATGGTACTGAAAAAGCTGGATGATCTGGTCAGACTGACAGGAGAAAAAGGACAAAAAAGACTGATCGTCGCAGTAGCACAGGACAGGCAGATCCTGATAGCCATTAAAACTGCTGCAGAGTACAGGCTTATTAATCCTGTTCTCGTCGGTGACCAGAACGCGATAAGTAAGCATTGTCAGGAAATCGGTTATGACCTTCAGGGCATTGATCTTTACCATGAACCGGACCAGGAAGCAGCATGCTCCCTGTCCGTCAGACTGATAAAGGAAGGCAAAGCTGATATCCTGATGAAGGGAATGGTTCCCTCCGCATCACTGCTGAAAGCTGTTCTTGACAAGGAAAACGGATTGCGGAAGAGTGAAGTTCTCAGCCACTTCGCCCTGATAGAAATCCCCGGATACGATAGACTGGTCGGAATAACCGATGCTGCAATCAATATACAACCTGACTTAAAGGAAAAAGTAAGCATTGTACAGAATGCGGTTGAAGCGTTACACTGGTTAGGTATAAACGAACCGCGGGTTGCGATCCTTGCTCCCATTGAAACAGTCAATCCTAAAATCACATCCACCATGGATGCTGCAGCCTTGCATATTATGTGCCTCAGGGACCAGATCCGGGGCTGCATTATTGACGGACCCCTGGCACTTGATAATGCAGTTTCCGAAGAGGCAGCCAGACATAAAGGCATTGAGAGTGTTGTAGCTGGTCAGGCTGATATTCTTCTGACTCCTGACCTCAACAGTGGCAATATACTGTATAAATCACTCGTCTTTCTTGCCGGAGGTACAGCAGCTGCAGTAGTCATGGGAGCGGAAGTCCCCATAGTATTAACCAGCCGGGCAGATTCGGAAAGAAGCAAGTTTATGTCCATTGCACTGGCAGCTGCGATGGATCATGAACAAGCAAAAAAATCGATATAAACCAACTGAACTTTCCTATGGCACTCTACCATATCCTTGCAATCAATCCTGGTTCAACATCAACCAAGATAGCTGTTTATGTAAACACAAAAATCATCTTCCTTAAAAGCATTCCTCATGATAGTGAGGAACTGAAGAAGTACAAACGTATATCTGATCAGTTTAAATACCGGCAACAGATTGTCCTGGAAGAATTGAAAAATACGAATATTGATATAAGTAACATTAATGCCGTGGTGGGACGAGGCGGGTTATTAAAACCAATCAAATCGGGAATTTACAATATCAATGAACAGATGAAAAAGGACCTGCTGGAAGGATTGCTTGGAGAACATGCAAGCAATCTGGGAGGACTGATTGCAGATGAGATTGCCCGCCAATTACCCAATGCCCGGGCTTTTATTGCTGATCCAGTTGTGGTTGATGAACTGGAAAATGTTGCAAGGATCGCAGGCCATCCTGAATTCCGACGCTTATCCATTTTCCATGCACTGAACCAAAAAGCAACAGCACGCTCCTATGCCCGCTTATTAAATAAAAAATATGAGGATCTTAACCTGATTATCGCACATATGGGAGGCGGCATATCCGTGGGAGCACATAAAAAAGGCCGGGTAATAGATGTCAACCAGGCTCTTGACGGAGAGGGGCCATTTTCACCCGAAAGATCAGGTACCTTGCCTGCCGGAGCATTGGCACGGTACTGTTTCAGGGGAGGAAGCTCGCTGGACCAAATTAAAAAAATAATAACCGGAGAAGGTGGTTATGTGGCGTATTTTGGAACGAATAATGCCTATGAAATAGAACTTATGGCAATGGACGGGGATCCCAAAGCCAAGCTTATCCAGGATGCCATGGCTTACCAGATCGCTAAAGAAATAGGATCAATGTCTACCGTACTCCATGGTGAAGTCGATGGAATCATCCTTACCGGCGGAATAGCCAATAATCCCTTTGTTGTGGAATATATTAAGCATATGGTTTCTTTTATTGCACCGGTTATCATCTACCCTGGAGAAGATGAAATGCATGCTCTGGCAATGAACGGACTAAGGGTTTTAAAAGGTGAGGTAATTCCCAAAGAATACGATCAATCTAATATGGTAAGCGTTGATCTCCAGAGCGATTTCTAAGGTGTTGTTCCAGACACAGGAAGTATCTTGCCATTAAAATAATCATAACCATTTATTGCAAAATCCCTTATGAAATCAGCCATTCCCCTGGCAGACAGGGGTGCCTGAAGCCCGGGGAATGCTTTGCTGAGCATCTCTGTCTGAACGGCTCCCAGGGCCAGACAGTTAAACCTGATTTTTGTACCCGAAAACTCCTCTGCCAGACATTCGGTCAGTACAGCCAGGGCACCTTTTGCAGAACTGTAAAAACTTAATCCGGGAAATTTCTTACTCCCCTGATAACCACCCATGCTTCCTATATTGATCACATGAGCCCTGGCTGATCCTGTAAGCAAGGGCAGACAGGACTTAATTAAACGGGCAGGTGCAATATAGTTGACTGTCATGGATTTAATAATTTCAGTACAATCAGTGTCACGAAAATCCTTTCTGACAAGATAACCTGCATTATTAATCAGTATATCAAGCACCTGAAATTCGTCAGTGAGAATCTTCATGAGGACGGCATCATTATCTGTCAGCATTTCCAGATCGAAGGCACAGGTAACCAGCCTGGAAGCAGCATTCTCCTGTGAACATATTCTATTAAGTTCCTCCAGCCTTTTTTCATTCCGTGAGATTGCAAGTACTTTATGACCGAGGACATCAAATTGTTTTGCCAGTTCAAATCCGATGCCCGTGCTTGCACCTGTTATCAATACATTCATAATATTATAGTTTACAGTGAAAGAAAAGTAATAACAAATTTTAAACTTTAACCAATAAAAGTCATAAAAAGATTTCCTCGTTCAGCATGATTCATCATATGGCATAAGGTTGATAATCAGATTTATACATATGTATGCAGCCTGCCATCTGTATATAAAAGATTAATATTTAATGATTTACAATATTTATAGGCATACCGTGTTATTGTTTATATATTAGTGTATTCAAATACACGTTATACTGGATGATGGCACGTTTTCTTTTTCTTACCCTGGCAACGACTCTTTATATCAGCCTGCCTGCTGCCGGACAGGATGAAAATGAAGAATCGGCATCTCATAACCGTCTTTTCTGGGGTGGGAATTTCGGCGTACAATTAGGTACAATAACAAATATTGAATTATCCCCTCTTTTAGGATATAACATTACCCCCAGCCTTTCAGCCGGAGCAGGCTTCCGGTACGAATTTATTAAGAGTTCTGTGAAAAATTATTCGTTCAGTAATTATCAAACCAACATTTACGGAGCATCTCTCTTTACCCGTTATATGCTTTTTAAAGATTTAAGTGAAAGTACCGGCCTGAGAATAACAGGGTCACTGTTCGCACATGCCGAATATGAGGTGCTGAGCCTCGAGAAAAAATATTTTGAGGTCCCTCAGACCCAGGAAGAAGGACGGTTCCTGATTGAGTCAGTCCTTATAGGGGGCGGAATATACCAGCCGGTAGGTCCGAAGGCAGGAATTGTTCTGATGTTATTATGGAATATTAACGAATCTGCCAGTTCTCCTTACACCAATCCTATCATGAGATTAGGATACCTCCATTATTTTTAATCATATGCCCTTCCCAGGCATCGTCATGCAGACAGGGGAACATTTACTGAGGATTTGCTGCGTGGTTGCATTCATCAACAACGAAACCTGCCATTGAACCTGTCCGGATTGTCAAAGCAGGTATTCCTGAATATTCATTCAGGTCGGGGATACAAATGGTTCCTGAACCTAAATAATACTGAAATCATCCGCATCCAGGAATACGGGGAATTTCTTACGGAATTCCATTAATTCATTGAAATCAAGATCAATGGTATAAATATAATCGGATTTATTCCCCATGTTTACGAGGGTTTGTCCTTTAAAATCGAAAACCATTGATTCCCCGGAGTATCTTATACCCTGTCCGTCTGTACCTGTCCGGTTAATCCCTATCACATAACAATAATTCTCAATAGCTCTTGCTTTCAGCAGTGATTTCCAAACTTCCTGCCTGGTTTCCGGCCAGTTGGCGATATAAATCAAAACATCATAATTATTCCTGTTCCTGCTCCATATAGGGAATCTGAGGTCATAGCAGATCAAAGGATAAATATTCCAGCCATTAACAGAGAAAATCAATTTTCCTGCACCTGAAGAAAAATGCTGATGCTCTCCGCTCATTCTGAACAGATGCCTTTTATCATAATACTGTAACGATCCATCAGCAGGCATAATGATCAGCCTGTTATAATACTTCTTACCGTGTCGGATGATAATACTGCCTATCAGGGTGGCCTGCCATACTGATGCCATTTCCCTCATCCAGGTAACGGTATGGTCCTTCATCGTTTCTGAGAACCTTTCAGCTGCCATAGTAAATCCAGTGGTAAAGGTTTCAGGAAGAATGATCAGATCACCCCTGTCGTCATGATCATCAATCAGCTTTTTAATGCGGTATAGATTTGCAGGAATATCTTCCCAGACAATTGAAAGCTGGCAAAGGGTTACTCGCAAATACATCGGATTATTTCAGTGAGGCCTGATAACCGGATAGTATATCAGATACCAGAGGAATATAGTAAAACCAGTAATAACCTGACTGGCTTTTGCCGGAAGAACTGTTTAAGAGGCCTTCAACCGTTCTGATCCCTTTCATATGAGCGGTACATGACCTGACAGGATAATTAACAAAATCACCGGCAAAATAATAATAATGAGCATTACCCGCTGATGTCATGATTGCCGGGAAAATAGAAGGCAGGCCATTCTGATCAAGGATAGATTGGCCTGAAGCATTAACAGGGATGGTATATTCAGCAATAACCTTATTACCAGTATTATAGTCTATATCGAACCAGTGGGGAAAAGCTATTGAAGACGGAAGACTGTATGTTTCCCTGCCGTAATCCGTGGTACGTAATTCCGGCATAGCTATACCTGTCAGATGTTCTTTCTCCAGGAGGACAATGACAGTTTTCTTTCCTTCATTCACAAGTACGATGCCCGGACCATTAAAAGACCATTTATCCTTATGATTCATGTTATACAATTCAATTACCCATCCGGGAAGATCGTCGCTTCTTTTGGAATTCAGGTTAACGATATAACTGCCGATCCACCCGGACCATTCGATACCAATAAGTTCTTCAGTCTTTTTACGGACAAGTCCATCAGTCGGATTGGCGAAAAAGTTATACTCAGCGAAGAGAAGCTTCCCTCTTTCAATCATATTTTTTATTAAAAGATAGTCGCTGTTGTTAAGCCCCCCTTCGATGAGCGAGCCTTTCCCCTTCCCCTGCTGATTGCTGTACCATTCATTGAAAAATACCCCGTAGGTATCAACAAAATAAGCCATATCATAATTATTTGTCAGGTCCTCAATCTCGGTCAGTTTTATCCTTTTGACTTCATATTTTTTCGTTTTCGCTGGTTTCAGGGGATGGAATCCAAGATAATCATTCCGGATATTATAATTTTTACCTTCCGCATTGACATATTTCTCATTGTTCAGGAGCCAGAACAATGCTTTTTGTTCTTTCCTGTCCTGACTGAGAACAGTTTTGTTAATTATCAGAATATTCAAAGGGTGCGAGGATTTGAATACCCAGAATAACCAGCTCAGGAAGGGTATCAATAGAATTACAATAACAACAACGGCTATTATTTTAAGTGTTTTCATAGGATGACTAATTTTATTAGGTTGTAATCACTATGAATCTGGTAAACAAGATATGATTACAAGGTTATGAGTCCTTGGTCTGTATAAAAATATAAAAATTAATTAATTAATCGAAAATTTTTTCACACTGTGTGCTTACCAGGAAGGTTTTCTTATAACAGGATGTTCCTATTTCAACCATTAATTATTATTTTCTCCTGTTTCTGAGATTGTTTTTTAAAGTACACACTTTGAAACTGATACATTCGCAGACATTGTTCCCGGCAATTAAAAGTACAGAGAAATTATGGAAAAAAAGAAGAGAACAATTGCAATTTTCATCACCCTTTCCGGCTCGGAGTATTTTAAGAATTGTGAAAGCACCGATTTTTTCACGTATTCTTCTGAAAAGTGATATGCATTGGAAAATTCCGTAATGACTGCTCACGACATCTAATATCCCATTGCAGTATCGTCTCCACGGGGATCTGCTCCACCTTCAAGGGACCCATCAGAAGTGACAAGGATAGCATCCACTCTTCCAAATGATTCCCTCTGCTGTAAGTGGTATCCCATAGCTTCCAGATCTGATAATATCAATGAATCAAGGCCATTATTTTCATAATAAATCACATCAGGCAGCCACTGATGATGAAATCTTGAGGCAGAGACAGCTTCCTGCATCGACATGCCGTATTCAATTACATTCAGAATTGTCTGCATGACTGATGTAATTATTGTAGCTCCGCCCGGCGAGCCGACAACCATGAACAGGTTTCCCTTCTTTTCAACAATCGTTGGTGTCATGGCACTGAGCATGCGCTTGCCTGGTTGGATGGCATTGGCTTTACCACCGATAAGTCCATAGGAATTCGGCGTTCCTGGTTTGACGCTGAAATCATCCATCTGGTCATTAAGAATGATCCCTGTCCCGGCTATTATAATCTTTGAGCCAAATGACTGGTTCAGAGTAGTTGTCCCTGCCACAGCATTACCATCCTCATCGATTATTGAATAATGGGTGGTCTCTTCGCTTTCATAGCCAGGTATATATCCTGCTGTGATCTCTGAAGATTTACCTGCGACGGAAGGATTGAAATGGCACATTCTTTTCCGCAGATATGCGGAATCAAGAAGTTCCCGGACCGGCACAGGAAAAAAGCCAGGATCCCCAAGGTATTTTGCACGGTCTGCATATACCGATCTTTCTGCTTCGACTATAAGGTGGATAGTTCCGGCAGAATGAAAACCCCATTGCTGTATCGGAAACGGTTCAATTATCTTCAGCAGTTGGATCAGGGCTATTCCTCCACTTGATGGAGGAGGCATTGAGATTATTCTATAATCTTTGTACCCGGCAGTAACCGGTGTGCGAAAAACCGAACTGTAATTATCCAGATCAGCTTGCCTGATGAGTCCTCCGTTTTTTCTCATCTCTTCAACAATTTTTCCTGCCACTTCGCCTGAATAAAATCCATCGCGCCCGAAGTCCCTGATAAGCTCCAGCGTGTGGGCCAGGTCTGGTAAAATAAGGATATCATTTTCTTTCCAGAGGCTATCTTTAACATAAGGTGGTCGTACAGAATTATATTTCAGAAAATCTTCCCTGGTGTCATTCAGGGAAATTGCCTGTATAAGGCTTATCCTGAAACCCTGCCTGGACAGATTGATGGATGGCTGCACTATATTTTTCCATGGCAATCTGCCATATTTCCGATGGATCCTTAACAGGCCATCTACCGTGCCTGGCACTCCTGCAGCCTTATAGCCAAATATGCTCAGATCGGCTACTGCTGTACCATGCTCATCAAGGAACATATCCTGATCAGCCAGTTGTGGAGCTTTTTCCCTGTAATCAAGCGCATCAATAGTTCCATCTGACAGTCTTACCACCATGAATCCTCCCCCACCAAGATTACCGGCAGCAGGGAAGCATACAGCCAATGCAAATTCCGCAGCTGCTGCGGCATCGACAGCATTGCCCCCTTCCCTTAGCACATCCAGGGCTATCCTGGTCGCTTCGGTATGTGCTGTCACCACCATCGCATGTTTTGCGACCACACCATAATCCCTGCGATGTGGATCTTTTCCACAGGAACTCATCAGAAAGAGCAAAACAAATCCCGATATCAGTATTTTCATAACCTGTCTTTTAAAAGTGAATCGTTTTAATCAATCCGGATTACTTACAGCAGGGAGAAAGCTGCCGTTCACAGACAATGACCGATACAGATAAACATTTAGGGCTGATGCTCTGCCCTGAGCAGGTCGTTGATTGTTTTTACAGGTGTGAAGGTTTCCAATGGCAGTTCGACAAAAACTGTTATCCAGCCGGCCATGGCACCATTCCACAGGCCAGGCAGTTCCAGTGCTTTCAGAACCTTTCCATCCAGGGATTTTTTTGAGATAAATCCGGTCTCAGGATCAACGTACCTGAACAGGTCAAATTTATCACCCAGATAATTATAACAGCCGCAAACCATGTTCACCGGATTAAAATGGGTTGCCTGGCGTATTATTGCGATCTGACCGGGATCATTTGTATCCATCTGTGACATTTCCACAATCTGTAGAGTTTTCCTGCCAGATGGCTCATTAACCCAGTATGGCCCTCCTCCCGGTTCTCCCTCATTCCTTACCATGCCACATATCCTTAAGGGTCTGTTCAGAAAATCAAAAATTGAATCCCGGCCAGGATCCTGCTGAAATTCCCTGGTTATGAAAGATCTTATCTCCTTTAGATCAGCTTCCCCCGGTGCAGCTGACAAGACATGCAGATATCTGAATATCCTGTCCTGAAGGGAAAGGAGCAAGCCTGCCAGCGCTTTCTTATATGTATAGGCAAGAGCTTTCCGGGTATCAGTAGTGACGTTATCAATATTTTTAATAAAAATAATATCTGCAGCAAGATTATTAAGGTTTTTAAGCAAGGCCCCGTGTCCTCCCGGACGAAAATGGAGTGTCCCATTCATCTCTCTGAAAGGATTATTTTCAGGATCAACTGCAATAGTATCTGTTGAAGGATCCTGGACCGAGAAATCGACCTGGTAAACCACTCCGAATTTTTCCTCATACAGGTTTTTTACCAGACCGACATGTTTTTCAAACATTTGCCTGAATTGTTCCGACACAGTAACATGCAGGTTAACCTGCCTTCGGTGATCAACTGCATAATCAGCTCCTTCAACCATATGCTCTTCAAGGGAGGTTCTATGGTAATTCCCATAAGTATGAAATTTTAATATTCCTTTAGGCAGTTGACCGTAATTCAGTCCTTCCTGGCCGACTACCAGCGCAATAATTCTCCTGTAATCTTTTTTGCGGATAAGATCCTCCAGATTCTCATGGTGCCTGGCGGTGATCTTTTCAAGGTCGCCGGTAAAGGGGAAGCAGTTCAGATTTTCTATAAATCTGATTACTTCAGGATGCTTTTCATAAAGCCGGTCAATATCCCCGGGTGAGCAGGTCACATCATCAATCAGAAATGCCTGAAGATCTTTGAACATCCGTGTAGCGGCACCTGATGCCGGAACAAACTTTACTATTCTTTTCCCCTGCTTGTATTGGTCATAAGCGGTGATAAAGGTTTGTAAATCCTGTTCACCAAGTTTCCTGATTCCATCGTCAGTTGTAGCCGGAGCGTGCAGACTGATGAATGGAAAACCTTTTCTGAAACAGTTTATCTGCTCTTCAATTTTTTCCGGCTGAATGCCTTTGTTCCTGATTTGTATCAGGTCTTTCTCCGTAAACATTGTTTTATATGTTAAAGCGTGTTCAGCGGCACAGAATCACGGCCTGTCCTCAATGCTCTGAGGTTCAATTCAATGACCTCGTTACCTTTACTGCAGAATATTTTCCTGACAGCCTCCTCGAAGTTATCATAAGGTATGTTGATAAATGGCAAGGAGGCCCCCAGCATGACCATGTTGGATACTTTCCCTGACCCGAGTTTTTTTGCTATACTGTCTGCATCAAGGAGAATATGATTCTTAATTTTCCTAATCTCAGACAGCAGCTTTTCCTGATCAGGATAATCAGGGATATTAACTATGGGATTACTGTTTGTGACGAGCCAGCCTGTTCGTGAAAGGTAAGGCAGGTATCTTAATGATTCCATTGGTTCGACGGAGATGATCAGGTCTGCCTGTCCCAGTGGTATAAGATCCGAAGCAATTGGTTTGACAGAAATACGGAGGCTGGAATATACCGATCCCCCCCTCTGGCTCATCCCGTGTACCTCGGCCTGTTTGAGGAAAAGGCCGTTCCTTATGGCGGCCATACCTATTGAAGCAGCGATCGATAGTATGCCCTGTCCGCCGACCCCTGCCAGGATAATATCTGATTTCATAGTTTATGCATTATGTTTGCTGTCTGGCAGATTTCTTCCTGCGGGAAGCTGTCTGAATGCATTCCCTCTGAGCAATTATTACCGATAATCCCTCATGCTGAATCTCTTCTTTCATAATACTTACAGTTGAAGCATGATCTTTCCTGTGGGGTCTGAGCGTCCTGACGTGGTTTCTGTCTGCACCGATACCAATACAGATATCATATAACCGCCCGGTGGCTGCTGATGGTTGTCCACCGGTCATGGCTGTGGCAGAATTGTCGGAGATAATGATCGTCATAGGAGTATTTTCGGTCACTGCATCCAGCAATCCTGTCATTCCCGAATGAGTAAAAGTTGAATCACCGATAACACATACCACCGGCTTTAATCCTGCATCAGCCGCTCCTTTGGCCATTGTTACTGAAGCACCCATATCCACGCAGGTATTAATCGATTCATAAGGAGGGAATGCTCCCAGGGTATAACAGCCGATATCGGAGAAAACCCTCCCTCCACCATAAGATTTCATTGCTTCATTTAAAGCTTTAAACACATCAGCATGGCTGCAGCCATCGCACAATGACGGAGGACGGTTGACGACAATTTCCGGGACCCTGAAGACTTCGGATGTGCCCGGCATTAATGCACGTGCAACATGATCAGGATTCAGCTCTCCTGCCCTGGGTAACGAACCATCGAGTCTTCCGTGAACCGGTTTACCACAGGCTTGTAAACCTTTAACCAGTTCTTCTACTATCGGATAGCCCTCTTCAAGTATGAAAATCTCGTCCACATTACTGATCAATTTGTTTAAAAGCCCGGAAGGTAAGGGATAATGACAGATCTTAAGCACCGGGAATGGAACCCGGTTGTCCTGGTAATTTTCGACCAGATAATTATACGCCAATCCACAGGCAATGATCCCCATGGAATGATCGTTCCCATCCACGAGACTATTATATATGCTCATTTCGGATTCATTTTCAAAAGAAGGCTGGTTTGTCAGCAACCGTTCGTATTTCCCCCTTGCCATGTGCGGTAACAGAATAAACTGTGTCGGGGTTTCAGGAAGCGTCAGTTCCTTCATTGGTTTGACCGGCAGACGGGATATGCCGGACCTGGAATGAGCAAGGCGGGTAGTAATACGCAGCAGGACAGGTACCGAATATTTTTCTGAAAGGTCAAATGCATGATATGCCATCTCATAGGCTTCCTGCTGATTGGAAGGTTCCATTACCGGTATCCATGCGAATTTCCCAAAAAACCTGGAATCCTGTTCGTTCTGGGATGAATGCATGGAGGGATCATCAGCTACAGCAATAATAAAACCTCCATTCACGCCGGTGATGGCAGCATTCATAAAAGGATCAGCAGCAACGTTAAGACCGACATGCTTCATACATACGATGGCTCTTTTACCTGCATAGGACATGCCCAGAGCTGATTCCATGGCCGTCTTTTCGTTTACAGACCATTCGCAGTGTACCCGTCGTTCCCTGGCCATTGGTGAAGCTCTGACATATTCAGTTATTTCGGTCGAGGGAGTCCCCGGGTATGCATAAATACCTGATATACCTGCATCGAGTGCACCCTGTGCAATAGCTTCGTCTCCCAGTAACATTTGCTGATCAGTCATATCAAGATTCTTTATTGATTTAAAAGAACATTTAACTGACAGGACGGAAAGTCAGGTCATGTCTCTGCCGATTCTTTATTTCCGGCACAGCTAAAATTAAGGAAATACTTTTCAGCAAGAACAAAAATAAGTATGTTGTACTGCAGGCTGCATGTAAAAAATGTTATAGGATAAATCCAGTTATAAGATTTAATCACACTGGTTATTAAATACATAACTGACTTTAGTCTTTGGGAAAGCGCGGGCACATATGAATCTGATTTCCGGTATCATTCCCTTCCATGTCATAAAACACTAAATAATAACTATTTTTGGAGATTACAGATATGACCACCAGCCAATGAGAAGACCATTGTTGATTATTCTACTGGTGCTTACAGGTATCATCCCCGCTATCAGTCAGGAAGAACAACTGGTGCAGCTATCAGGAATGGTCAGGAATGAATATCTTGAACCTCTGAAATTTGTTCATATTATTATTCTTCATAAGAACAGGGGTACCATCAGTGATTATAACGGCATGTTTTCATTTGTTGTAGAGCCAAATGATACAATACGGTTCTCTTCTGTAGGTTATAAGAATTTTTATTTGTCGATCCCGGCAAACCCTGACAAAGAACACTATCATGTTGAGATACGAATGAAAGCGGACACTATAATGATCAAAGAAGTGATCATACTCCCCTGGAAAACATACCAGGAATTCAAAGAAGCATTTGTGAATCTTAAACTTCCTGATGACGATCTGCATCGTGCCTATAAGAATCTGGCGTATATACTTACCCAGATTGACATGAGCAGCACCCGTGATCCATCTCTTAATTTTCAGTACCTGATGAATGAATATTATCAGGATTTATACAGCCAGGGACAAATGCCCTATTATTCTGTTCTCGATCCTTTACGCTGGCGCAAATTCATCCAGTACCTCGAAGAGGGGAAATTCAGAAATCCAAACAAAAAGAAATAGGATTAATTCAAAGGATCACGTGGATGTATCGTTAAGCTTTCCCCGGCATGACACAATTAATTATTCAAAATCAAGTTTATGATTATTAGTTAAATCCGATTGGGAATGATCCGGTTTTTCCAAAAACAGATATTGTTTTTCCTCGTTATGACTTTATCACCGGTACTTTATTGCCAGGAATATGCCACGATTTCAGGAAAGATAACCGGACCGGATAATCAGCCTGTATTTCTTGCAAACATTACAATTCAGGGCACAGTTACCGGCACTGCCACGGCTGAAGATGGAACGTTTGTCCTGCAAGTTCCTGCCGGCAGGGAAATCACACTGGTTTTTTCATGCATTGGTTACCAGACCCTGTCGGAAAAGGCAGTACTGAAAGCAGGAGAATTATTACAACTCACACGGGTCATGAATATATCCATCAAAAAACTGGATGAGGTTTCTGTTACAGAAGAATATGACCGGAGTGGTGCAATTAACAGGCTTGATATTAAAACCCTTCGCATGATTCCGGGTGTCACAGGGAATGTTGAATCTCTTCTGAAAACCCTGCCGGGTGTATCATCAAACAATGAGTTAAGTTCCCAGTACTCGGTCCGCGGAGGAAATTTTGATGAAAATCTGGTGTATGTTAATGATATCGAGATTTACAGGCCTTTCCTGGTACGGTCAGGTCAACAGGAAGGGATGAGTTTCATTAATCCGTATATGGTATCAGCCGTGAAGTTTTCTGCAGGCGGATTCGATGCAAGATATGGGGATAAGATGTCTTCCGTTCTTGATATCACCTATCGCCGTCCTACCGGTTTCGGTGGTTCCCTGGATGCAAGCCTGCTGGGTGCTGCATTTCAGTTCGAAGGTGCGACGAAAAACAACAGGCTTACGCACAATACGGGTTTCCGGTATAAAACAACCCGGTACCTTCTCTCTTCCCTTGAAACAAAAGGAGAATATCTGCCCTCATTCATTGATTTCCAGACATATATATCTTATCAGATCAGCAAGAAGCTGGAGATCAACTTTCTTGGTAATATCGCTGACAACACCTATACTTTTATACCTGAAAACAGGAGCACGGATTTCGGAACTTATCAGAATCCACTGAACCTCGTCATCTATTATGACGGCAGGGAAAACGACATGTTTGATACCTACCTGGGAGCACTGACATTTCAATACAAACCAACGAAACAGCTTTCGTTTAAATTTATCAATTCAGGCTTCAGCAGCCTGGAAAAAGAGAAATTTGATATACAGGGACAATACCTGATCAATGAGCTGGATAACAGGCTGGGCTCCGAAACATTTGGAGACAGCATACTGAACATCGGGATTGGTACCTTCCTGAACCATGCGAGGAATAACCTGGATGCTTTGGTTTATTCGGCAAGTCATATCGGTTCATGGCTCACTGAGGACAACCAGTTGAGATGGGGGGTCAAATACCAGTATGAGTGGATCAGCGACAACCTGAGTGAATGGGAAATGATTGATTCAGCTGGTTATTCTGTCCCCTACAGCAATTCTGAAGTTTTGTTGACATCCGTGACCAAATCGGACCATCTGATCAACAGCAGGCGCTATATTGCCTTCCTGCAAAATACTTATAGCTTCGAAAGAAATGGTTACAGGTACTTCCTTAATGCCGGAGTGCGTGCCAATTATTGGGATTATAATAACCAGCTTCTGTTAAGCCCCAGGGTGATCCTGTCAATAAATCCCGACTGGATAAGGAATATTGTACTGCGCATCTCAACCGGATTTTACCACCAGCCTCCTTTCTTCAAAGAATTCAGATACAGGGACGGGACTATTAATCCGGACATACGTGCGCAGAAATCATGGCATATTGTCGCCGGCGGGGATTACCTGTTCACTGCATGGGACAGGCCTTTCAAGCTCAGTACCGAGATCTATTATAAACGCATGAAAGACCTGATCCCTTATAAACTGGATAATGTCAGGATCCAGTATGCAGCCGAAAACATCGCAAAGGGCTATGCAACAGGAATTGAATTCAAGATTTATGGTGAGTTTGTCAAAAATGCTGAATCATGGGCAAGCCTGAGTATCATGAAAACTGAAGAAGATATCAGGGAGGACCGGTACCGGGACACGACAGGGAAACTGGTTGAAATCGGATACTATCCGCGGCCGACAGACCAGAGGTTAAATTTCGGGCTTTTTTTCCAGGATTACCTGCCAAACAATCCTGACTACAAGGTATATCTTACTTTTCTGTATGGCAGCAGGCTGCCATTCAGTGCACCATATCAGGATCGGTATGACCTGGTTTACAGGATGCCGGCCTATAAGAGGGTAGATATCGGCTTCTCGAAGATCCTGAAAAAAGAAGAGACACAGCTGTCTGAACGCAATCCGTTGAAGCATTTCAGCAGCATATGGATCAGTGCCGAGATATTCAATCTTCTTGGTGTTAATAACACCATTTCCTACCTCTGGGTAAAAACCGTGTCAAACCAGGAAAATATGCCAGGAGAATTTGCAGTCCCGAATTATTTAACTTCCAGAAGATTTAATCTGCGTCTCACCTCCCGTTTTTAAACGATTATTTTGTTATTTTTGAGGGCAAGGGATTCCAAAGAACAATTTAATAATATGAAAACACAGGACTATATCAGAAGAGAAGAACAGTATGGAGCTCACAATTATCATCCTTTACCGGTTGTGCTGGATAAAGGGAAGGGTGTCTTTGTCTGGGACGTTGAAGGAAAACGTTATTTTGATTTTTTGTCAGCTTATTCAGCAATAAACCAGGGACATTGTCATCCAAAGATCATAGAGGCAATGACTGAACAGGCCAGGCAGTTGACCCTTACATCACGGGCATTCTATAACAGTACGCTTGGTGAGTTTGAAGAATATGTTACCAGGTACTTCGGGTATGATAAGGTTTTACCCATGAATACCGGTGCTGAGGGAGACGAAACCGCTCTTAAACTATGCCGCAAGTGGGCATATACAAGGAAAGGAATACCTGAGAACCAGGCAAAGATTATCGCCTGTCATAATAACTTCCATGGCAGGACGATAACCGTTATATCCATGTCAACTGATCCGAGCTCCTATGGAGGTTATGGACCCTTCACACCGGGATTTATCAAGATACCTTATAATGACATACCGGCACTTGAAAAGGAACTTGATGATCCCACTATTGCAGGCTTTATTGTCGAACCCATCCAGGGAGAGGCAGGTGTATTTGTACCTGATGAAGGCTACTTAAGTGCAGCATATGACCTTTGCCACAGCAAGAATGTACTGTTCATCGCCGATGAAGTTCAGACAGGTATCGGGCGTACGGGCAAAATGCTTGCATGTGACCATGAAAATGTGCGCCCGGATATTCTGATCCTTGGGAAAGCACTTTCGGGAGGTGTTTATCCGATATCGGCTGTCCTGGCAGACGATGAGATTATGCTGTGCATTAAGCCGGGTGAACATGGTTCAACTTTTGGGGGCAATCCGATCGCGGCCAAAGTGGCGATCGCTGCACTCGAAGTTATCAAAAATGAGAACCTGCCGCAGAAAGCTGAAGTACTTGGTAAATTCTTCAGGGAAGAACTTGGGAAGATACGCTCAGATATGATAGAGACCATAAGAGGCAAAGGATTGCTGAATGCCATGGTTATCAAACCAAAAAATGACAAAACTGCCTGGGACGTTTGCCTGGCATTAAGGGACAACGGACTGCTGGCAAAACCGACTCATGATCATATCATCAGGTTTGCTCCTCCCCTTGTCATTACCAGGGAAGAACTGGCAGAAGCAGTCGGAATAGTCCGCACAACATTAATCAACTTCTGATCATTTTTTTTAGTAAATGACCTGGCGGGGAACCCTTTTTAATGCCTGGTTTTAAGGACCTGCTCCACATCCTGAAGTGAATGATTTTTTGCAAGGAGCAGGACAATAAGGTGATAAACAAGGTCAGCTGCCTCATTCAGAAACCTTTGATTATCCGGGTCCTTGGAAGCTATAACCAGTTCCACTGCCTCCTCGCCAAGTTTTTTGGCTATCTGGTTAATTCCGGCAACGAACAGGCTTGTCGTATAGGAACCCTCAGGTAATTCATCCTTCCGTTTCCTGAGAAAATCCTGCAGGTAAACCAGGAAATCCAAAGTATTGCCCGTTTCTGAACCAAAACAGCTGTAGGATCCCGTATGACATGCGGGACCGTCAGGTCTGACCCGTATCAGTAATGTATCCTTATCACAGTCTTCAAACATATCTGCCACATGGAGGTAATTACCACTCTCCTCCCCTTTTATCCATAGTTTTTTCCTTGACCTCGAATAGAAGGTTACCAGCTGTGTTTCACAGGTTCTGTTAAATGCTTCCTCATTCATATAGGCAAGCATCAGAACCTGGTTGGTGCGTACATCCTGGATAATAACCGGGATAAGTCCATTAAGTTTTGAAAAATCTGGCATCATATTTCGTATTATAATCTTACACAAACATTATTGCGGGAAAGGTGGGATTTCAGTTCTTTAATGCTGATCTCATGAAAGTGGAAAATGGAAGCAGCAAGTGCAGCATCAGCCCGTCCTGTAATAAAAACCTCGGTGAAATGTTCCATTTTGCCGGCACCTCCTGAAGCTATGACAGGAATACAAAGCTTACCCGATATCTGCGCTGTGGCCTCACAGGCAAATCCATTTTTTATCCCATCATGATCCATTGACGTAAATAGTATTTCTCCTGCACCCCGTTCCTGGGCTTCAACAGCCCATTCAGATAATTTCCGGCTGGTTCTTATCCGTCCTCCATTAATATAGATGTACCAGTCATTATCTATATATTTTGCATCAATAGCCACCACAACAAACTGACTGCCATATCTTGCTGCAATCTCCCCGATCAGTCCCGGTTTTTTCACCGCTGCGGAATTAATGGTGATCTTATCTGCTCCTGCGGACAATAAAGGATCAACATCGGAAATATCTGATATGCCACCGCCCACAGTAAAAGGAATGTCAAGATGAGCGGCTATCCTCTCAACCAGTTCCGCAAATAATTTCCTGTCCTCATGCGTGGCAGTGATATCAAGATAAACAAGTTCGTCGGCACCTTGCCGGGCATATGCTGCACCCATTTCCACTGGATCGCCTATTTCTCTTATATTCAGAAAATTAATGCCTTTAACAGTCTGACCATCCCTTATATCCAGGCAGGGTATGATTCTTTTTGCGAGCATATATCAGGAAAAATTTATACAGGATAATAGTTTCCTAAAGATATTTTTCTGCCAGTTTCTCAATAAATCCCGGTATTTCAAATATGGCCCTGCCGATTATGGCTGCATCAGCTCCGGCATTTTCAAGCATCTCAATATCCTGCAGATCTGCTATCCCGCCTCCGGCGATTAAAAAAATATCCCCGAATGAATTTCTGAGATCTGCATACAATTTTACTGACGGTCCCTTTAATAATCCGTCTCTACTGATGTCCGTGCAACTGATCATCCGAAGTCCATGATCGTTATAAGATCTGATATAATCAGTGATACGTATATTACTTATTTCCTGCCAGCCATGAAAAGCGACTATCCTGTTTACGACATCTGCTGATAATATAAACCTGTTCCTGTCATATTTACCTAACCACTCAAGAACAACAGACTGGTTTAGTACAGCTACACTGCCAAGGTTGATCATAGCGGCCCCTGAATTGAAAACCATGTGCAGAGCTTCCTCTGTCTTAACCCCCCCACCGAAATCAATGATCAGGTTTGTACTGCCGGCAATCTTTTCAAGGACAGTAAGATTAATAACACTGCCCTCCCGGGCACCATCCAGGTCAACCAGGTGGAGCTTCTTAAATCCCAGGCTTTCATATTTTTTTGCCACAGACAGAGGATCATTACCATAGGTTTTTACCTCCGAATAGTTTCCTTTACTCAGCCTGACACATGATCCACCCATTATATCGATTGACGGAATTATCTCGATCATAACATAAGGAATCTTTTAAGTAATAACTCACCTGCACCACCGCTTTTCTCAGGATGGAACTGTGTGGCAAAGAAATTATCTTTTACCAGGGCAGCGCTGAAATAACCCATATAATCAGTAACTGCGGCTGTGTCAGGTCCAACAGCGGCATAATAGCTATGTACAAAATACATATACTGATCTTCCAGGGATGCATCAAATAAAGGGCTCCTCGTTTGTTCCACCCGGTTCCATCCCATATGCGGTACTTTCTTACCCGGACCGAAGCGGACGACCTTCTCCTTGAAAATTCCCAGGCCTTGGGTGTTTCCTTCATCAGAATAGGAACACATTAGCTGCATTCCCAGGCAGATGCCTAACACCGGTTGGGAGAGTTTCCTGATGACTGTATCCAGATCTCTTTCCTTCAGGTATGCCATGGTTGTGCTGGCTTCGCCCACACCAGGGAATATTACCTTTTCAGCAGAACTTATCCGGTGAGGATCATCTGTAAGAATTGCTTCAACACCCAGGCGCTTCAAAGCAAAATCCACTGACCTGATGTTCCCAGCATTATATTTGACGATCGCTACTATCATTCAATTTTTTACCTGATTATCAATTACTTGCAGTATTACTGCCTGGTGCAATAAAAATTATTTCAAAGGCTATGGATAATAATGCCGGGAATGTCATACTTCAAATAACTTATTTTACAGGATACCTTTTGTTGATGGCACAGACATATTATAAATATCCTGTCTTATTGCCAGTTTCAGGGCTCTCCCAAAAGATTTGAAGATGGCCTCTGCCTTGTGATGTTCATTTTTCCCCTTTGCCTGGATGTGCACAGTACATCTGGCAGCCTGTGTGAAGGACCTGAAAAAATGTTCGAACATTTCTGTTGGCAGCTCACCAATTTTTTCCCTTTTGAAAGACACATCCCATTCGAGCCAGCTTCTCCCTCCCAGGTCTATGGTAATGCCGGCTACTGACTCGTCCATAGGCAGGATAAAGCCGTAACGTTCAATACCTTTCCTGTCACCCAATGCCTTGTAAAAAGCTTCTCCCAGGGCAATGGCAACATCCTCAACCGTATGATGTTCATCAACCTGGAGATCCCCTTCTGCTGATACAGCCATATCACACGAACTATGCGTGGCGATTTGAATAAGCATATGGTCAAAGAATCCCAGGCCCGTTCTTACCGAACAGGCACCATTCCCATCCAGGGATAATTCAACTGATACATTTGTCTCCCGGGTTTTTCGTACGACAGATGCTTTCCTGTCATTCCTGCGTATATAATCCAGTATCTGGTCCCAGTCAGTTGCCAGGAGTGCACATACCTGTGCCAGTTCCGGTTTTGCATCAGTCAGCTTTTCATTATTCCCCAAAAGTATCCCATGAACGCCCAGATTATAAGCAAGTTCCATATCCGTTATCCTGTCTCCTATGACAATGGAGCGGGACAGATCATAATTGCCCGATAAATACTTTTGAAGCATTCCCGTGCCTGGTTTCCTTGTTTGCAGCTCTTCGTCAGGCAGTGAACGATCAATCAGTATATCGTCAAAGACAATTCCTTCATTCCTGAAAGCGGTCAGCACTTTTTCCTGCACCAGGTTGAATTTCTCCTCCGGATACCGGGCAGTTCCCATTCCATCCTGGTTGGAGACCATAACAAATTCATAATCAAAGTTCTTACGTATAAGGTACAGGTTTCTGAATACTCCCGGCAAAAATTCAAGTTTTTCAAGTGAATCGACCTGAAAATCATCCGGTGGTTCAATAATAAGTGTTCCGTCACGGTCTATAAATAATGCCCTTTTCATAATGGTCAGGCTTTATTGTTTTGTTCAAATGCCATTAATTTATCAATCAGCAGGTCATTTTCCTTTTCCGTACCAATTGTGATCCTGAGGCAGCCTTCACACATGTGGAAATTACTGCGGTTCCTCACGACAATTTTCTCATTAATGAGATACTGTAAAATATTCACATGATCCCGGAATCTGACCAGAATAAAATTAGCATCAGAGGGATAGATTTTCTGAACATGGTTCATTATCTGCAGTGCTGCCACCAGTTTCTTCTTTTCCTTTATAATAGCTTTTACCCACCTGTCATGTTGATCCTTTTTATCCAGCATCCTGTCGACGATCTGTTGTGTCATCATGCTGATGTTATAGGGATATTTTATCTTATTAAGAATATCGATGATCTTTTCGCCTGCTATAGCCACGCCCAGCCGTACGCCGGCCATTCCCCAGGCTTTGGAGAAGGTTCTCATTATTACCAGGTTGGGCAGTATTTCAAGGCTGGTGACAAGACTTTCTGCCCCGGCAAAATCAATATAGGCCTCATCCAGCACAACCAACCCATTAAAATTCAAAGCTATATGCACGATGCTATCCCGGTTCATCAGGTTCCCGGTCGGGTTGTTGGGTGAGCATAAGAATATCAACCTCGTTTCTCCATCCACAGCCCGGAGCATTTCTTCAGTATCTAATTGAAAATCATGAGTAAGTGAGATTTTTTTCAGATGCACATCATTGATCTTTGCGCACACTTCAAACATTCCATATGAAGGGTCTGCTGATAATGCATTCTGTCGGGCCGGTTCACAAAAAGCCCTGAACAGCAGGTCTATGGCTTCATCACTGCCATTACCAAGGAATAACTGGCTGGTGCGGATACCGAGCATGAGAGCAATATGCTCTTTAAGCCGGTGCTGCATAGGATCGGGATACCTGTTATAAGGATGGTTGTAAGGATTTTCATTGGCATCCAGCAGGATAGCATCCTCCGATGAATATTCTGACCTGGCTGATGAATAGGGCACCAGTGACAGGATGTTTTTCCGCGTTATGTCCTCCAGATGAAACATTTTATTTTTATTAATAACAGCATAATCAGGTTGTCTGTCAGGTTTTTCTCAACCTGAGGCTGACCGAGTTACGGTGAGCATTAAGTCCTTCAGCCTCAGCCAGATTGATAACAGCTGACATAATGTTAAACAGTCCGTATTCGGATATTTCCTGGAAGCTGATCTTTTTCTGGAAACTATCAACGGATATGCCGCTGTATGCCCTGGCAGCACCGTTGGTAGGAAGTATATGGTTTGTTCCGGAAGCATAATCACCGGCACTTTCAGGAGCATACTGACCAAGGAAAACGGAACCGGCATTGATAATTTTGACTCCAAGGTCCATACAATTCACAGTATTTATGATTAGGTGTTCAGGTGCATAGTCATTCACGAGCCGTATCATTTCATCCTCATTTTTAAGCAGGATAACTTTACTGTTTTTCAGTGCCTTTCTTGCTATTTCCTGCCTGGGCAGGTTTCCTGCCTGCCTTGTAATTTCTTTCAAAACCTGGTCTATCAGTTGTTCGCTGCATGTAACAAGTAAGACCTGGCTGTCTTCTCCGTGTTCGGCCTGTGAGAGCAGGTCAGCTGCAACAAATACCGGATTGGCACCTGAATCAGCTATTACAGCAAGCTCAGAAGGACCGGCGGGAAGATCGATGGCCACCACATCGCGTCCTACCAGTTGCTTGGCAGTATTTACATACTGATTGCCAGGACCGAATATCTTGTAGACTTTGGGAATTGTTTCCGTTCCATATGCCATAGCAGCGATAGCCTGAACTCCGCCGACTTTGTATATTCTGTTAATATTCAGAATGGAGGCTGTGTACAGGATGGCCGGGTGCACACTTCCTTCCCTATCGGGAGGAGTACACATGATTATATCCCTGCAACCTGCCATGACAGCAGGTACACCGAGCATCAGGACTGTTGAGATAAGAGGGGCCTTGCCTCCCGGAATATAAAATCCGACTTTTTCAATCGGCACAGTTTTCTGCCAGCATCTTATACCCGGAGATGTCACCACCACCTTATTAAAACCGGTATTGACTGAATGGAATTTTTCTATATTTTTCCAGGCAGTTTCGATGGATTTCTTAAGATCCTCATGTACCCGATCACTTGCCTGGAATATTTCATTTTCCGGTACCAGGAATGTTTCAAGCTGTACATTATCATACTTCTCACTGTATTCCCTGACAGCGGTATCCCCTCTTAGCTTTACTCCGGAGAGGATTTCCTCGACCGTTCCATGTAATACGGATGTATTTAACTCAGGACGCTTTAATATAGCCTGCCATTCTGCAGGTTCCGGATATTTGTAAACCGGTATCATGTTCAAATCTGTTAAGTTAATCTTTGTTATCAGATAATCATTTTTTCAATAGGGATAACCAGTATTCCCTGCGCTCCCAGTTCCTTGAGCCTGTCGATCACCGTCCAGAAATCATTTTCGTTCAGCACTGAATGTACGGAGCTCCATCCTTCCATTGCCAGGGGCATAATAGTTGGACTTTTCATCCCGGGAATTATGGAGATAATCCTGCTGATGCTTTCATTTGGGGCATTAAGAAGGATATACTTATTATTTCTTGATTTTTTAACTGCGCGAATCCTGAAAAGCAGTTTATCGAGGGTAGCCCTTTTATCTGGTGCCAGGTTTTTGTTTGCTACCAGCACTGCCTCCGAAAACAGAACTGTCTCAACCTCTTTAAGTCCGTTGCTGACCAGGGTACTCCCTGTACTTACTATGTCAAATATAGCGTCAGCCAGTCCGATACCTGTTGCAATTTCAACCGATCCGCTGATTTCATGGATTCCGGCAGTGATATTATGTGAAGACAGGTATTCTCTCAGAATATTCGGGAACGAGGTTGCGATCTTTTTACCGTTGAAATATCCCCTGCCATTGTAAACATGATCCCTGGGAATGGCAAGAGATAACCGGCACCGGGCAAAACCCAGCTTTTCTGTTATGTCAAGACTCGATCCTTTTTCAACCACAACGTTCTGACCGACAATACCGATATCTGCAACTGCATCCTGCACATACTCGGGAATATCATCATCACGGAGAAATAGTATTTCCAATGGAAAGTCTTGTGCCTGTGATATGAGGTTCCCTGATCCATTCGGAAAGGAAATACCTGCTTCTTCCAGAAGCTCGAGTGATTTTTCACTCAGTCTTCCGTTTTTTTGAATAGCTATTCTCAGTTGTTCCATTTTATCAACAAAAAAAGGTTTGCAGAATCTGCAAACCTTGTAATTACTTAAAGATTTTTATCTACTGCATACCATTAGGTTCATCAATCATGATGATGAAAAAAATGATGATATGCCTGCGTATAAGTCATGATTTTTAACTGGTTATGCAATATTAGAAAAACAATTTCATATTGACAAACATAAACAGTTAAAACTTTCTCAGATATCTTTGATTAACCTGTTAGCTTTTGATTTCTTAATGGATTTTAACAAATCCACCTGGATAGTTGAAAATGCTTTAAGGTCGGCTGTTTCTTCAGCCATGACACTGCTGATACCCCTATTATCGAGTTTTTCTATCACATAGCTGATTGTCATCTTATTAATATCAATAGCAGGAACATAGGCTCTTTCTTTTAGACTAGTTGTTGAGGCTTCGATGATCAGGTCGCCTTCAGTGAGGTCATAAATTATGTCACGCACCAGTCTGACAGGGATTCCCAGCTCGTGACTCATAATTGAAGCTGTCAGAGGTCTCGAGCCTTTTGAAAACCGTTTGATGATCAGGTGCAAAACCAGGAATGTCAGCAGACGCTTGTTGTAAGGATTGACTTTATCTGCTTCAGACTCAAACTCATAGTTCTCAATGCTTTGATGGGCGAAGGATATTTCTGCACCAAGCAGAACGATGAGCCAGCTGAGCTGAAGCCATATAAGGAATAAAGGCAAGGCAACGAAACTCCCATAAATGGCACTGCATTTTGAAACACCCACCTGGAAATGTATATAAAACCATTGGGTGATCTGAAATATAGTTCCCGCAATAATGCCTGCATACAATCCATTTTTGAATTTAACCTTTGTATTGGGCATTACCACATATAATATGGTGAACAGTAAAAATACCAGAGCATATGGTATAAGGTTAATGAGAAACTCCACCATCGGGCCTATATATTGAAAAAATGAAGTTTCTCTGTCAGCAATTTCATTGATATAAACTGTTGCGGTGCTTGACAGGAATAACAAAACCGGAGCGACCAGCATCATGGACAGGTAATCGCTGAATTTTCTTACCAGGGGCCTGGATTTACTTATGCGCCAGATGGCATTAAAGGAACTTTCGATATTGCCCAGCACCTGCATGATGGACCAGAATAAAACCACCAGCCCAACCCCTGCAATAAAGCCACCGTTAATATTTGCGAGCATATTTTGCGCAAATTGAAGAACATAATCCAGAACAGCTTTCATTTCTTCGCGTTCGGCAATACGTTGCCTGATCTCGGCTTCCAGTTTTTCCTGAAAGCCAAAACCCTGTGCAATACCGAACACCATTGCCACTACAGGAACAACCGACAGGGTAGTATAATAGGTCAGAGCTGATGCCCTGAGTTGTATCCTGTCGTTTTTATATCCTTTAAAAGCAAAAAGGATAATTCTCAGTTGTTTAATAAGTACCCTGATCAGCAATGGATACCTTTCGACCCGGAGGGTCCAGATACCTGCATAGATAAACCTTAGAATCCGCTTAATCATTTTATAATCTGCATGTTTTACACAAATATAAATGAATATTTTATATCTTGAGGGCAAGCCTTATTATTATGTTGAGGCAAATGGATATCAGGATACTGCAATTGGTTGAAGGAGCCAGGGCATCTGCCGGCTATACTGTTATCATTGATGTTTTCAGGGCTTTTTCCACAGCCTGTTACGTTATGGGTAATGGCGCTCAGCGCCTTATCATCACAGGATCGGTTGAAACAGCAAGGAGAATGAGACAGGAACAACCCGGGTATGTTCTTATCGGTGAGCGCAATGAAAAGAAAATCCCGGGTTTTGATTTCGGTAACTCTCCCTCTTCTGTTAAGAATATTGATTTTTCGGGGAAAACAGTCGTTCAAACCACCAGTGCAGGCACCCAGGGAATCATACATGCAGTGAATGCAAGTGTCATCATAACAGGAAGTTTTGTTAACGCAGGTGCAATTGCCAGATACATCAAAAAGGAAAGACCTGATTCATTATCCCTTGTATGTATGGGTTATGCTGCCCGGCGACCGGTCGAAGAAGACACTTTCTGTGCCGAATATATCAGGAATGAAATTGCAGGAAGGCCGAGTGATTTTGAACAGATGGTCCGTACTATCAGGCTGACTTCAGGAAAGCGTTTTTTCCTTCCTGAAAATATTGAGCATTCCCCTCCTGACGATTTCAATCTCTGTCTTGATCTGAACAGGTTTGATTTTATACTGAAAGCCAGGAAAACCGGAACCGATCAGTACGAACTTATAAAGTCAGTTCCCTGATTATACTGTTTTCCGGAACTTTAATCCTGCGTTTGCGGGGTCTATAATTCTGTGAATAGGTGGTAATGTTCAATGATCAAGCCGTTTTTCTGTAACGGTTGACTGCAAGGGCTGTAAATACAATGGCAATAAGGATCAGAGAATAAATATCCGGGCTAATGTCGTGAAATGTCGATCCTTTAAGCATAACCATCCTGTTAATCCGCATGACATGTGCAGCAGGATTTATCAGATTAAATTTCTGTGCCCATACCGGCATACTCTCCATGGGAGTAAAGATGCCGCTCATCAGTACTAAAATAATTATAAAGAAAAATGCGGTGAACATGAATTGTTGTACCGTGGCTGAAAAAGTTGAGATAAAAAGGGCAAGCCCAAGAACTGCTACCAGGAAAAGAGCTGAGCCGAGGAAAAGAAGGAGAATACTTCCCTCAAACGGTATGTTGAAAATCAGTTTTCCTATGATCAATCCGACAGCAAGGTCTATCAGCCCGATAATCAGAAAGGGCACCATTTTGGAAATAATAAACTGATATTTTTTAATGGGTGTGACATTTATCTGTTCAATGGTACCGCTTTCTTTTTCCTTTACCAGGTTGAGCCCTGCAAGAATAAATCCTATTGCAAGTACCAGTATCCCGAGCACACCCGGAAGCATATAATGTTCATAATTGAGTGATTCATTGTACCAATACCTGTTGGTAACCTGTATCTGCGGGATGGAAGTCAAAGCCTGGCCGCTGGTATTTTCCGCAATCAGATTCATATTGTAATCACGGATCACTCCGTTCAGGTATGCCCACGACAGCTGGGCATTTACTGCATTGATCGCATTTGCCGAGACCATTAATCTGTCCGGATCCCCTCTCCCGGTTTCTTTCCCGAAACCAGATGGTATCTGAATTATCAGATCGCATTTGCCCTTTTGTAACAAATCATTGGCTTCCTGCTCAGAGAAAGTTGAATACCTGACTATGAAGAATGTCGATCCCTCCAGCTGACTTACCAGCTCTCTCGATTCGGTTGTCATATCCCTGTCCACTATACATAGCTTCACATTCTTGATCTCAAAAGTAACAGCAGGCACCAGTAAAAGCATCTGGACAATAGGGACTCCAAAAATTGCCTTTCCTATAAATTTATCCCGGAATATCTGAATGAACTCTTTCCTTATTAAGTAAAATATCGTCCTCATACCCGAAAATTCCCCTGTTTTACTGAAGTCTTATTTTGAAATTCCTTACACTCAGGCCAATAAATACCAGCGTGAAGGTTATCAGTATCAGCGTCTCCTTCCAGACATACAGGAAACCGGTTCCTTTGATCATAATATTTTTGATGATCACAATAAAATACCTGGGAGGCAATATTGCACTGAACTCATCATATCCTTCTGGCATATTTTCCAAAGGAAAAATGAACCCTGACAGCAAAATTGTCGGAAGCATCATACCCACAAATGAGATAAAGATAGCCTGCTGCATGGTTTTTGAAACTGTAGAGATCAAAATGCCCAGTGAAAGGCTCATAAAAATATAGAGCATCGATTCGGCAAGAAGCAAAACCAGGCTTCCCTTAATCGGCAGACCGAATACAAACCAAGAAAGCAACAAAATCATAATCACATCCACCAAGGACAGAATAAAATAAGGCAGGACTTTCCCCAGGATGATTTGTACCGGCTTAAGTGGTGACACCAGCAGCACCTCCATGGTTCCAAATTCTTTTTCCCTTGTTATCGTTACGGATGTCATCAGGGCACAGATAAGTATCATAATCAAGGTTATCACTCCCGGCACAAACATAAACTGACCTTTAAGGGAAGGATTATAGAACATTCTGACTTCGGGTTGAACCAGAATATTCCTGCCGGCTGATATACCCGCCAGTTCCCTGTTGAAATCAGCCACGATTGCTGTAACATGATTTGTAATAAGGGTTGCCATATTCGGTTCTGAACCGTCTGTGATGATACTTATAGCGGCTTTACCTTCACTGATAAGTTTCCGGCCAAAATTCTTTTCAAAAATTACTACTGCTTTTATTTTACTTCCCCTGAGAACTTTATCTATATCATTGTAGTTCAGAAGGTTTTCACTTCTTCTGAAAAAACCTGATGAACATATTTTATTCGTTATTTTTTGTGTCATTTCATCCCCGGAAAGATCAAGAAAAGCGATCTGGGCATTTTTCAGATCAGTACTCACAACAAAACCGAAAAGAAGTATCTGAACGGCAGGGATCCCGAACAGTATAGTCAGCGTACGGAAATCCCTGAAGATATGCAGGAACTCTTTCTTAACAAATCCGAGAAATCGTTTCATATTTTAGTTTTTCCCGGGACGGGCTATTTTAATAAACACTTCCTCCACTGTTTCGGTCTTATATTGTTTTTTAAGTTCAGCCGGTGTATCCAGTGCTACAATTTTCCCTTCGCTCATTATTGAAACCCGGTCACAATATTCGGCTTCATCCATGTAATGGGTTGTAACAAAAACAGTAATACCCCTGGCTGCTGTCTCATAGATCATCTCCCAGAACTGGCGTCGGGTAATAGGATCCACTCCACCGGTTGGCTCATCCAGAAAGACAATTTTGGGCTCATGCAGGACAGCCACTGAAAATGCAAGCTTCTGCTTTAATCCAAGCGGAAGAGCTGATATTAACCTATCTCCAAATTCCCGGAAATTGAGCCGTTCCAGGAGTGTATCCATTCTTTCTTTTATCAGAGCTTTACTCATCCCGTAGATGCCACCATAAAGCATTATGTTTTCTTTTACAGTCAGGTCTGCATACAGTGAAAACTTCTGGCACATATACCCAATATTCTTTTTTATCTGCTCCGGCTGTTTTTTTGCATCATATCCAGCCACGGTGACTTCCCCCGAAGTAGGTTCAGAAAGACCTGACAATATCCTCAATGCAGTGGTCTTTCCAGCTCCATTCGCACCCAGGAAGCCAAAAATCTCTCCTTCATAAACCTCAAAACTCAGGTTATCATTGGCAATGAAATCCCCAAACTTCTTAACCAGATTACGAACCGATATTACCTTGCCGTTCATACTTCCTCATTCAGGTTTTCGCTAACGCTGTATTATGATGCTATTATGGCTTTTTTTCCATGAGCTCGAGGAACCTGTCTTCGATTCCTGCCCTGCATTCACTTATAGTAACATTACTGATACCCAACCTGTTCAAATACTCATAAACAGCTTTGTCAATATCATCCTTTTTGAAAGTTACATGCACTGAATCCCCGAAAGGATAGGCGGTTCTCGTTCCGGGATAGTTCCTCAATGCATTAATCAATTTGTATTTTTCAGGAGCTTCAGCGCTGAAAAGCTTCCTGCTGAATCCGTCTCTGATCTTACCTGGTTGATCGATGGATAGGATTTGCCCTTCCTGGATAAGCGCCACCCTGTCACACTTCATTGCTTCATCCATATAAGGGGTTGATACAACTATGGTTATATTGAACTGTCTTAATTTTTTGAGCATCTCCCAGAATTCTGACCGTGACACCGCATCAACCCCGGTGGTTGGTTCATCCAGAACAAGCAGACCAGGTTTATGTATCAATGCGCATGACAGCGCCAGCTTCTGCTTCATCCCTCCCGAAAGTTTACCGGCAAGCCTCTTTTTAAAAGGTTCAATATGTGAATAAATGTCAGAGATAAGATCATAATTCTCCCTGACAGAGGTTCCAAAAACGGTAGCATAGAAATTCAGATTTTCCTCAACCGAAAGATCCTGGTAAAGACTGAACCGACCCGGCATATAACCAATATTCCTGCGCAATTCTTTAAAGCGGATTTTGCAATCAAAACCCAATATGGTCATTGCTCCTTCATCAGGAAGCAGAAGGGTGGTGATTATCCTGAAAAGTGTCGTTTTGCCTGCCCCGTCGGGCCCTATAAAACCGAAAATCTCACCTTCATTCACATCAAAAGAGATATCCTTCAGTGCTTGTATTTCCCCGAATTTCTTGCTGATACCCGATGATTCAATTGCTTTCTGCATGGATTTTTCAGAATATTGCCTCTCCGGGCATTCCCGACTTCATGGTACCATCATTTTTTACATCAATATTCACTGCATAAACAAGCGTTACCCGTTCCTCCTTTGTCTGGATTATCTTGGGGGTGAACTCTGCCTTACCTGAAATGTAACTTATCGAACCCGGAAATAATTTGTAGCCTTTCTTCCCGTCATCGATTCTTACTGTACATTCCTCACCGATTTTCAGATTTCCGAGCTGTGCGCCACTGACATAGACTTTCAGCTTTATCACCATCAGGTCGGCTATCTTTACAAGGGGTCTTCCTGCAGCAGTCATCTCCCCTGCTTCGGAATATTTTTCAATAATGGTTCCCCCAAGGGGACTTTTCACACTGCTTCGCCTGACCTGTTCGTCCAGGGTGGCTTTTTTAGATTCATAAACTGCCAGTTCTGCAGCTATGGAAGATTTCTGTGTATTATTTGCAGTTATCTGTTTTTCCAGGACGGCAACCTGACCTGTAAGATCATCATATTGCTTTTTTGTGGCAGCATCGTCTTTCAACATATTCTCTATCCTGGCAACATTGGTATTCAGATTTTCGATCTGCTGTTTCAGGATTTCGTTCTGCGAATCTATTGTCGTGATACGTGTCCTTACACTCTTCATCCCGGCATCGATTTCGTCTTTTTGAAGATGCAGCAGAGTGGTATCAACAAGGGCTATTTCCGTTCCTTCTTCAATTACCGATCCTTCTGTCACATTAAATTCAAGTATCCGTCCGCTGGTCTCTGAAGAGACAATCACTTCGGTTGCCTCAAAAGTTCCGAATGCGTCAGCCTGGCCGGACCTGTTTTTGCAGCCGGTGAAAATTACAACTGCTGTCAATATTAATAATCTGGTTTTCATATTGTTATTATTCTTGTGTCTATCAGTTATGTTAATTATCTCTTCTCAGTTATTTTCCCATGCCTTCCTGCCGGTTTAACACCCTTGATCGCATGTTTCGACCGTAAACCGGAAGGGGCAGTGTGGTCATTCAATACCTTTACCACTTATATTCAAATATTCCACCCTTGCCATGACGAGATTGATTTTATGTATTTCGTAATTTATCATAGCCTGCTTTTCGGAATTGAGCTCATTCATATAATCAGTGGCTGTGAGTGTTCCATTTTCATATTGCGATTCTGCGGCAGATGTGATCCTTTTTCTCAGTTCAATAAGTTCCGTATCGGTTTTAAGAAGTGACTCCAGGTTTGCTATTTCGGCGCTTTTGGCATCAAGAAGTCTTTTCAGATTATCCAGCATATCGGTTTTCCTGACGTCAATTATGTCTTGCTGGAGGGACACAACCTGTTTCTCATTCCTGGCCTTGTTCCAGTCAAAGATATTCCATTTCACACCTGCACCGACGATGTAATAGGGAGCAAATTCATCCTTGAAGAAATTGCTTCCCGGAGGATTTCCGTAGCCAAGGGTTGCAAATCCGAAAGCCTTTGGCATCCTCTTGCTTTGTATCAGCTGCCGTGATGCATTAAGCTGTTCTTTTCTAAGATCGAAGACCTGTAATTCGGGACGTGTCAGTTCATCTGTGAGCCTTGCCTCAGTTGCCGGTATCACAAATTCTGTTGAATCATCAATATCACTTCCCGTAAGGCTTGAAAGGTTCTTAAGAAGTGATGCTTTCATCATACCGTTCTCACTGAGCTGCTGTTCAAGTTTTATCTTCTCGGATAGAAGAACATCCATATCGGATTTCAGAATTACCCCGCTTACCAGTGCAGAATTCATCGCAGTAAGCCGTTTGTTAATAAGCTCCAGGTAATTTTGCAGCAGATCCCTTTGCCTGTCGAGCAGAAGCAGGTTAAAATAATAGCTGTTGATTTGTCCGCGGAGTTTATAAAGATCGCTCTCCGTCTGTTTCTCATTCACGTCAAGGTCAGCCTTCTCCAGAGCTCTTGAACTTCTTGTGGCACCACCGTCATAGAGCATCTGGTTGATATCCAGTGTAACTTTGTACTGCTCGTGAGGCAATGGCTTAATAAGGTCAGCTATGCCCGGTACAGGGAGTGAACCAAGCACATCGGTCATATCTACGACAGATGAGTTATAGATAAAACTCCCGTTGGCATCAAGTGTGGGAAGCCAGCCGCTGGAAAAATTCTTATCCATAAGCTGCCATATTTCAGTATAAGTCATCTTTTCTCCTGCAACCGGGGCAGCTGAATAAGCCATTTCATAACACTCTTTAAGTGTCAGTATCTTTTGTCCCCTGATGTACGAAATCCAGGGTACGATTAGAATGAACAGAACCAGGATCTTCTTTTTCATGTATTTCCCGTTTAATCTTTACTTTATTAGCCTGTGTCTTTTATCTTTTGTCTTTTGTTGTGTATCTTTTATCTTTTTATCGCATTTATGACAAAATCTGCAGCATACTCTTTCCTTTTCTCTATATAATCATCAAAATCATATCCCATTTTTTCCATGATACTTGAAATCAGTGCTCTGCCGACAAAAGGGAACACACTCATTGCAGCTATGGAGGTCATTAACTGCGGAATATTCTCCTCAGTGATATTATACTTTTCCAATTCCTCTTTATGCTGTGATTCAAGGGTTGTCCACAATTTTTCAATGTCAATACGCTGGATAAGCTTTTTAATTCTTGCAGGATTTCTGTTCAGCTCATTCAGCAGGAAAGAGGGAAGCCTGGGATTCTGTTGCATGAAGGTAATATGCTCCCTGTAGAAGAATCTTATTTTTTCCTCCAGTGAGATATTTTCATCAAATACCGGCGCGAACTTCCTGAACAACTGCCCGGCGATCTTTTCAAATACAGCATCGAATAAACGATCTTTGGTCCGGTAATAATAGTGCAGCAACGACTTATTTATCCCTGCATGATCGGCAATATCCTGCATCCTTGCACCATCCATTCCCTTATTGATGAACACCTCGGTCGCAGAGTCAAAGATCTTTTCCTCGGTTTGCTTATCATCTTCAATCATATTTTTAACCATTTGATTTAACCAAAAAGATTAATAATACAGTTTAACTATATGGTCAAAAATATAATATATTTTTAATAAATGCAAGTTTCACCTGAATTTATTTTAATTATTTTATTATTTTGTATCTGTTTGATCAAAACTACCCGGATAATAAAAGGCATCAATCTTATTACAGCGCCTCCTCCGCCAATTGGCGGATTGTGCCTCCGCTAAAGCTTCGGCGACACGCGGACAGGGCTCGCGGAAGCACTGAACCCCAATTTCAGGGGCAAATCCCGGGGAATTAAACCAAATCTGCCTATCCTGCCTGCCTGCTTGCCCCTCCACCGGCGGGTTTGCACACCGGGGATATGGTGGATTAAATTTCCGCAAGAAAACATAAACCTGATACAAGTTATTCTGCCGGGTCAAAGCAGTTGTTCAGGATTATTCTATATTTGGGCGGAATTTGAAATTATCGGCATATTACAGTTAATAAAACACTTTATGATGAAAAACCTGTTGATACATTCATTTCTATTGCCTCTGACTCTAATAGTTTTATTTTCCTGCACGGTAAACAGAGAAAACCCGGAGATCACATCTTCTGAACTTGCCGGACATATTTCCTTTCTTGCTTCTGACTCATTAAAAGGCCGTTTCCCCGGCACACCGGAAGATTCGGTTGCTGCTCTTTACATTGCCGGAGAATTTAAAAAGGCGGGGCTTAAATCAGTGACAGAAAATGGTTTACAGCCATTTGAGATCAACACTGACCTGGGTTATGGTAAAAATAATTACCTGGATGCAGGAAATTATCAGGGTACCATACTGGTTGATTTTGTCCCATTCTCCTTTAGTTCAGATAATGAACTTGATGCTGAGGTTATCTTTGCAGGCTATGGTTTTGATATCGACAAGGGAGATCTGAGGTGGAATGATTACAGGGATATTGATGTATCAGGGAAGTGGGTACTCCTTTTGCGGGGCCACCCTGAGACAGACAGCAGTTCCTCCGTATTCGATAATTATGGCAATGACAGGGATAAGGTTATGACAGCCAAAGACCTGGGAGCTTCTGGAGTACTTTTTGTCTCAGGTGTCTCCTATGATCCTGAAGACAAGCTTGTCACTTTGAAAAACAGGGAATTTTCGACAGGAATCCCGGTGATACAGGTTAAGCGATCTCTTTCAGACAGGTTCTTGAAGGAATCCGGGGTAACAACGGATGAACTGGAGAAGGAACTGATCACCGGCAGGCATCCTCATTCATTCCATACAGGAGCATCAGTCAAGGCATCTGTCGACCTGGTGGTAAAAAAGGACACGACCTATAACGTGACAGGATACCTTCAGGGGCATGATCCTGTACTTAGAGATCAATGGATCATACTGGGAGCACATTATGATCACCTGGGTTACGGAGGACCGGGCAGTTCTTCCCGTCAACCTGATACTAATGCCATCCACTATGGAGCCGATGATAATGCTTCTGGGGTTTCTGCCATGATAGAAATAGCTGAAAAGCTTGCCCTTGAAGGTCCTGCCCTGCCATGCAGTTATCAATTCGTTGCTTTCGGAGCAGAAGAAATGGGACTGCTCGGATCAAAATATTTCATGGATCATTTATCAATCCTGCCGCAACACATCAGGATGATGATTAACCTGGATATGATCGGACGCCTCAAATCCAGATTGCTTCAGGTGGGTGGTACCGGGACAGCAGTGGAGACTGATTCCCTTCTCGATGATCTCCTGAAAAAGGACAGTATAAAAATAACCAGGAATCCGGAAGGCTCAGGTCCTTCTGATCATGCATCTTTTTATGCAAAAGATATACCTGTTCTGTTTATCACTTCCGGCCCTCATTCAGACTATCATACACCTAATGACAGGCCAGACAGCATTGATTTGAACGGGATGCTCACCATATCAGAGTTCATATACAATCTCATGATACAGGTGGGTCGGTTTGATTCATTACTGACCTTCAGGGAAGCTGGCCCAAAAGTCATGCCGGACTGGAAATATGGGCGAACCAGGGTAACACTCGGGATCATGCCTGATTTTATGGATTCTGATGACCATGTCGGCATGCGGGTTGATATGGTCTCGCCGGGAAGACCGGCTGCCCTGGGCGGTATGAAAAAAGGCGATTATATCATTGCCATTGAAGGAAAACCAGTTGAAAATGTTTATGATTACATGTATCGCCTGTCACATGTTGAACCAGGACGGCAGATTGTCGTCACAGTCATGCGAAATGAAGAAAAGATAGACCTTCTGATACAAATCTGATTAATATGAAAACATACCTGGTTTGGATAATCTCAGTTATCCTCACGGTATTCGCAGCATTTTTCCAGAGAAGGACAGGACCAACCCATCCTGAAAAAATTATCCTCAACATTCAGGGGATAAATTATCACCTGATGCTTCCGAGAAGCCATGGGGGAAAAGAAGATAAGATCGTCCGGTTGCCGGTTGCCGACACATCCATCACCGGCAGCATGATATACCGCCGGTATCCAACCAGTGAACCCTGGGATACGGTAGCTTTCATAAGGACAGGTAATGATCTTACTGCTGCCCTTCCTGTTCAACCTCCTGCAGGAAAAATTGAATACACCATAATACTTTATCATGAAGGCCGCCAGTATTCTGTTAATCCGGATAATCCGGTAATTATCCGTTTCAAGGGTGAAGTACCCGCTGCAGTTCTGATTCCGCATATACTTCTGGTTTTCGCTGCAATGCTTTTCTCAAATCTTACCGGTATTTATGCACTGCTCTGGAGACCGCGTTATAAACTTTACGGCATTCTTACCCTTAGCCTGTTAATTGCAGGTGGATTGATTTTCGGACCGGTAATTCAGAAATATGCATTCGGGGAATTCTGGACCGGATTTCCTCTTGGTAAAGATCTGACGGACAACAAGATACTGTTTGCCTTTTTCGCCTGGATAATAGCTGTTACCGCTAATATAAGGAAAGACCGGCCATATTTCAGCTGGATGGCTGCCCTTTTCTTCCTTCTTATCAACTTTATCCCTCACAGCATGTTCGGATCAGAATTCGACTACCGTTCAGGACAGGTTATTACAGGGTTGATACTGTTCGGTTGGTAAATCTATTTCTAAAAAATCCCTAATTTGCAGCATTTATTTCTATTTATCGTCTTTTAAACGGATTCAGATGATTCAGCATCCTGATTATCCGAATATACACCAGGAATATATTAACGGATTGAAATCCTGGGACAGGAAAGCACAGTTTGAGATATACAAACTGTACTACCGGTCAATGTATAACACCTGTATAAGGATTGTAGGTGTTCCGGAGGATGCGGAAGATGTCATGCAGGAGGCTTTTTTGTCAGCGTACAGTAAAATAAATACATATTCCGGCAAGGTAAGTTTCGGAGCATGGCTAAAAAGGATTGTGATCAATAAATCACTGGATCTGCTTAAAAGCCGGAAACAGATCCTCATATCTGTTGAAGAAGCTGATCTTGATTTAAAGGAAGAAGTTAAAAATGATGAGACGGATTTTGAAAAAATATCAATGGAGAGCATCCGCAATGCCATTCAGTCGCTTCCCGACGGATACAGGATTGTTCTGTCACTATACCTTGTCGAAGGATATGATCATGAGGAGATTGCACAGATACTTGGCATATCAGGTTCTACCTCACGCAGTCAGTATACCAGGGCAAGGCAGAAGCTCATTGAGCTCCTCCGTGCAGGTTCATGAAATTCCCGTCACTGCCAGGTTGAGAAATGAACATTCAGAAAATTAATAATACACAAAATGAAAGACCTGGAACAAATCATCAGGGAAAACAGGGCTGCCCTGGACTCTTTCGAGCCTGGTGAGCAGCATCTGGTTCATTTCAGTGAAAAACTGTCTTTATTCAGTCATCGCAGAATCAGCCTGGCAGACTATTTAAAGATTGCTGCAGTTGTCCTGCTGGTCAGTATGTTCAGTTTTTTCGTTTACAGCCAGCTGCGATCCGTCATTACAGGACCTGATAAATACAGCCTCAGTGATATTTCCGGGGAGTACAGGGAGGTGGAACAATATTATACCATGATGATCAAAGACCGTTACAACGAACTTGAGAAGATAAATACCGGCGATCCCATCCAAAAAAATATGATGGTCAAGGAACTGACTGGAATGGACAGGTTGTTTGTCAACCTTCAGAAAGACCTGAAAGCAAATCCCGGCGACGAGAGGATAATCAATGCGATGATACGCCATTACCAGATGAAACTGGAAATAATGAACCAGATCCTGATGCAACTGGAAAGTATTAACAATAATATAAATCAACCCGATCATGAAAGCAAGGATATTTAACATCGTTCTCCTGTGCAATGGAATTCTTTCGCTCGCTGTTTTTCAATCAGCAGCGCAGGAACAGGAAATGACAAAAAAGTATCATGAAACGTATACAACAACTGACAACTCCCACCTCTATCTGGACAACAAATACGGGAATGTGGTCATAAATGACTGGGAGAACAAAAAGATCGAAATTGATGTGGTTGTACTCGTTGGTGATGCCAGCCGTGAGAAAGCCGAAAGGATATTGAGTTATATAGATGTGGTATTCAGCCAGGAAGGCGATGATATCAAGGCAACAACCACTTTTGATGACCGTTTCAGCAGATCAGGCGACGGAAATCACAAGCTGGAGATTAATTATACGGTCAGCATGCCGAGAGACATTAAATTGAACCTGACAAACAAATATGGAAATGTATCCATCAGTGAACTGACAGGGGAATCGGTTATTGAAATAAAATATGGAAAGCTGAATGCTGATAAGTTACTCAGGGGTAATGAGAAACCATTGACAGAGTTATACCTGGCATACTCAGAGGCCAGTATTGAAGAGGCCGGCTGGCTCAAATCGGACCTCAAGTACAGTATACTTAAAATTGAGAAAGCCAAAGCCCTTGTCCTTTACAGCAAATATTCGAAGATTTATATAGATGAAGCAAGTTCAGTTGTGAATGACTCCAAGTATGATTTCTTTGACATGGGTAAACTGTCTAACTTCGTCATCAACGCAGAGTATTCCAATATGAAGATCAAACAGGTCGATAAAAAGCTTGATTGCAGCACCAGTTATTCAGACTGCACGGTTAATTTAATTCCAGCTGGTTTTGAAAGTATCAGCATAGATAATAAATATGGTCACTATAACCTCGGCATCGAGGAAGCTGCATCTTATATGCTTGACGGGTATGCAGCATATTCAAAAATCACTTACCACGAGACAGATAAAATCAGTAAAATCTCTGAAAACACATCCCAGAAGGTATCGGGCCTTGTCGGAAAAGATGAAAGTACATCTTCTACCGTTAAGGTCAATACCAAATATGGTAACGTAAAACTCGATTATTAGGACAGGGATATTTTGTTTATATTTCCGGCTGATTTAAGCTGGAAACCATATGAGACTGATACCTGTTCTATTTATTCTCCTGTGCCTTTCCTGCACAGAAAGCAGGGTTGAATATGCTCTTGTTCTGCACGGAGGAGCCGGGAATATCAATCCGACGACAATCCCTGATTCTGTCAAAGGACTGTACCTTGCCAAGCTCAGTGAAGCACTGGATACGGGTGAAGTGATACTGAAAAACAGGGGTACAAGCCTGGATGCAGTTGAACGGGTCATTATGATACTCGAGGATTCACCCTTGTTCAATGCCGGGAAAGGTGCTGTATTTACAAATGAAGGCCGGAATGAACTCGATGCTTCCATCATGGATGGCAAAGACCTCAGGGCAGGTGCTGTAGCAGCTGTCGGGGATATTAAAAATCCTATACGCCTCGCAAGGCTGGTAATGGAAAAATCCAAACATGTAATGCTTTCAGGTGCAGGCGCTTCGAGATTTGCAAGGGAACAGGGTATGACCCTGGTTGACAGCAGTTATTTCTTCACGGAACAGCGATGGAAAGATCTTGAAGAACAGCGCAAGAAAGAACAGGAAGAAAAAGGCGGAACGGTCGGATGTGTGGCACTTGATATGTACGGGAACCTTGCTGCAGGGACCTCAACAGGCGGGATGACCAATAAGAAATATAACAGAATCGGGGATTCCCCCATTATCGGGGCAGGCAATTATGCAAATAACAGGACATGTGCTGTATCCGCTACCGGTCATGGTGAATACCTGATAAGGTACACTGTCGCTCATGATATATCTGCACTTATGGAATATTCGGGGAAAACTGTTGAAAAAGCTGCCGACATGGTTATCAATGAGAAACTGAAACAAGCCGGAGGATCAGGTGGAGTGATCTGCGTGGACAGAAAAGGAAATATTGCAATGACATTCAACACCACCGGTATGTTCAGGGCTTTTGTCACCTCCAAAGGTGAAAGAGGTATCTATATTTTCAGGGAGGAATGACCTGATCTTCAGTTCTTCCCGATTTTAACTTATCTTCAAACCTGCTCTTCTGACAATGAACCAGGGATTGACAAGAACAGGTTTATTATAGCACAGGCTCATACCCGGAGGATGGCCGACCACGGAACATCCTGAATAAACTGCCACTGCATGGCCTGCCGCTGTATCCCACTCACTTGTTGGTCCTAACCGCGGGTAAATGTCAGCAGTACCCTCTGCCACAAGACAAAATTTCAGTGCACTCCCCCGGTACATAATATCCAGGTCTCCTGACTGACTCTTAATTGATTGAATAAAGCTCCGTGTCTCTGCATTGAGATGCGACCGGCTGACAGTGACCTTTGTTTTGTTGCTTCTCCTAATCCTTACCGGTAGCCGGAACGACCGGGAAAGAATTGCGTTGATGTCTGAATGTTCAAATTTTTCCGGACCGACTGTCCTGAAACGACAGGATCCCAGGTTTTCTGTGGCAAAATACATAATGTTGCGGGCGGGTGCATAAACCACCCCGGAGACAGGTAAGTTCTTGTAAATTAAAGCAATATTTACGGTAAAATCCCTGTCTCCTTTCAGGAATTCCTTTGTTCCGTCAAGTGGGTCGACCAGCCACAACTCGTTCCAGTTCTTTCTTTTTTCATAGTCTATGTTCTTTCCTTCTTCACTTAAAACAGGTATCCCGGTGATTTCCAATCCTTTGCAGATAATATGATGTGCTGCTTCATCTGCTTCCGTCAGTGGTGAATTATCTTTTTTGGATCGTACCCTGAAGGATCCCGAGCGGTAAATCTTCATAATGGCTTCTCCGGCCTGCAAGGCTGTACGGATCGATTGAAGCAACAAGTGAGTAATCTGGCTGTATACCTGATCTGCCATACTTTATAAGAAATTACCGGTACACATTAGTATTTATCAGGTGAGACGATCGCGGAATGGAAAAAAGGTCATAAAGTCGGCATGATGAACGATATACGCTTCTGTACTTCTTTTCACGTGATCCCCTTCAGCAGCGTGGGCAGCTATGATATGGCACACTTCAGGGGGTACACCGCATTCTTCTGCCAGGCTGACTCCGGAAAACGGATGCCTGAGATACCTGCCATATTTTCCCTGCACAACCTTACCATCCTCTATCTCATATTCAAGGAGCTTTCCAACATCTGCGAGTATTGCACCGGAGATGAGTACATCCATATCCACCGGCAATGAGTCCTTAAAGAAATGTTTGATCTGCTCCCCACAATCCCTGGCGATATGAACGACGCAATGCTTGTGTTGCATGAAACTGACTTTTATATCCTTGATTAACAAGGTAAATGGTATGCTCTCAAGCTGTTCAGGCGTCAGGACACTTTTTTTCAGAGCCCTTTCCCATGTCTTTGCAGTTTTTTCACGCAAGTCGGTATCTGTAATCCAATCCAATTCCGGCCATAACTTCTTAACTATTTGATTCATAAGGAATTATTTTTAATCATATATACTTATACTTTAAAGTTTGCCTATAATGGCATCAGCCATTCCCCTGGTTGAGGCAGCACCCTGCTTCAGGACATCAGGACTGCCGTGGAGCTTGATCATATCATATGTTCTTACCTTACCTTCGGAGATAACCTGGGCTACAGCATTCCGGATTCTGCCTGCAGTTTCAGGTTGATTAATATAATCCAGCATCATGCACGCGGCTTCAATCATTGCAACAGGATTCACAATGGAGACAGGATAACCGGCATATTTGGGGGCCGATCCATGTGTAGGTTCAAAAACAGCTGCCTGTTCACCTATATTGGCACTGCAGGCAAATCCCAGTCCTCCTATCAGTCCGGCAAAGCCATCAGATACAATATCTCCGAACATGTTACCTGCTACTATTATTCCATAGTCTTCAGGATTCTTGGTCAACCACATCATCTGTGCATCGATATTGGTATTCCATAGTTCAATATCCTGATATTCTGAACGTTGTAGTTCCCTGGCCATTTTATACATCATTCCTGATGTTTCACGGATGACGTTGGGTTTCTCACATACGGTGACTGACCGGTATCGGTATTTCCTGGCATGGGCAAATGCAGCACGCAGTATTCTCTCTGTTGCTTTCCTGGTAAAAATTCTTGTGGAAATGGCGAGTTCTTCCCTGGGTACTGCAGAGAAATTCTTCAGGAATATAGGGTGGGTCAATAATGCCTCATACACTATATCAGGCGGGTTTGACCATTCGACCCCTGAATAAAGACATTCAGTGTTCTGCCTGAATATGACCACATCAATCTGAGGTTCCTCTATAGTTCCGTCACCGGCCCGCCGGATAAAATTAAGGGGATTACCTTTATATGTACGGCATGGACGGATACAGATATCCAGGTTAAAGTGCTGCCTTAATCCAACAATAGGGCTCGAATAAACCAATCCTTTATTCCTTAGTGAAGGGGCCAGTTCGGCAGCGGCTTCCTCTTTGGGTTTTGAAGTTATGGCGCCAAATAGCCCCACCCTGTGTTTTCCTAACAATTCTATGGTTCTGCGAGGGAGGGGATTGCCTTCCTTTTTCCAGAATTCCCATCCTATATCCGCCTCAATATAATCGGCTTCGAATCCGCTGTGATTAAGTACGCGTATTGCTTCTTCAAGTACAAATTTCCCAATACCGTCACCCGGTAGTATAACAATAGTCGGTCTCATAGGTGCACCCAAAATAAAAATTGTCTGATACAATATTATTTTAACATATTCTGCCAACTGTAAAAATAGAAGAAAAAACCTCAGCTATTCTTAGTGGAATGATGTTTTTTATCCTACATTGCATAAGAATTAATCAGATAATTTAACCTTCCCGGATTAACAAAAATTGGCCGCCCTGAACAACATAGAACCTGCAAAACTCTGGTATTTTTTTGAGCAGATTTGCCATATTCCGAGGCCATCCAAGAAAGAATCGGGTATTATTGAATTCTTACTTCAGTTTGCAAACGTTAATCAACTCGAACACAAGAAAGACAGTACAGGAAATATTCTGATAAAGAAAGGGGCAACCCCTGGTTGTGAAAACAAACAGACCGTCATTCTTCAAAGCCATATGGATATGGTCGGAGAAAAGGATCAGAATGTGGAGCACAACTTTGAAAAGGATCCTGTGGTACCTGTCCACGAAAAAGACTGGATCAGGGCAAAGGGGACCACCCTGGGTGCTGATGATGGCATTGGAATAGCAGCCCAGCTGGTAATTCTTACTGATAAGGAAATTGAGCATGGCCCGGTAGAATGTTTATTTACCGTAGACGAGGAATCCGGGATGACAGGCGCCAGTGCCCTGGAGCCCGGATTCACCAGTGGCAGTATACTGCTCAACCTGGATTCTGAAGACGAGGGAGAATTATTCATCGGATGTGCCGGAGGTATTGACACTGTGGGAATTTTTAAGGGATCTCAAAAGAGAATCAAGGGCGATCATATCTGCTACCAGGTTTCCGTAAGCGGCCTGAATGGCGGGCATTCAGGCGATGAAATACACATCAGTCCGGCCAATGCGATAAAAATACTGAACCGTTTTCTATGGAATGTGAGCAGGGCATTTATAGTCAGGATAAACCGGTTCGAAGGAGGAAGCCTCAGGAATGCCATTCCCAGGGAGGCAGATGCGATCGTTGCGGTACCTGTCAAATATGCTGCCGAATTTGAAAGTTTTTATCATATTTTTTGTTCGACCCTGAAAAAGGAACTCAGGTACCCTGAACCACATATGAGTTTCAATATGCAGGTCACCGCGGCAGTTGATCATGTCATCGACAAAAAGATGCAGAACAGGTTGCTTAATGCACTTTATGCATGTCCGCATGGTGTGATCACCTGGAGCAGTGAATTTAAGAACATTGTGGAAACATCAACCAATCTTGCCATGGTTAAGATGGCAGGAAACAGTGAATTCGTGGTGACCACCAGCCAGCGAAGCTCTGTTGAATCTGCAAAAAAAGATATCGCCGACAGGATCAGGTGTATTTTCCGCCTGGCCGGGGCACATACGGAACATTTAAACGGATACCCGGGCTGGACACCTGATACCGGTTCGGAAATACTGAAGATTACCAGTACGGCCTACAGGAAACTCTTTAAAAAAAATCCCGTTATCCGTGTCATACATGCCGGGCTTGAATGCGGCCTTATACTTGAGAAATATCCTGATCTGGATATGATCTCCTTCGGCCCCACCATCAAGGGAGCGCATACTCCGAAAGAAAGGATCAGCATCAGGAGTACACAAAGGTTCTGGAAGTTATTACTTGAAATCTTAAGGAAAATACCGGACAGAACTTAATACTCTTCAACAAATTCCGATTTATTCACTCCGCAGACAGGACAGGTCCAGTCGACTGACAATTCTTCAAAGGGAGTACCAGGGAAAATATTTCCATCTGGATCACCCTCTGCCGGATCGTAAATGTATCCGCAAACAGGACAACGGTAACGCTTCATGTTCAATCTATAAGGATAAATCTTTCCCGGGTCACCAGCTAAGAATATCTTTCTGTCAGTTTACTTATCCTGACGCTGTGAAGTGCGTAGAAAAATCCTGGGATTTGATGCCTGAAATTAGGAAATATTTTATTTCCATGACTATTTTAAACTAACCTTATCAGGATAATCACAAATCCTTTATCTTTGCCACGTCAAAAGCCCGGGGCTTAAATTACGATCAATTACTTGAATCATTTAAAGGCTATACTTCAATCAATTGCTCCTATCACACTGGAGGAGATGGACCAGGCAAGGCTGATGAGCCGTATTGACACCAAGTATGCATTTCCTGCCCGTGTACTTCCCGAATTACTTCAGTCAGCAGGCAGATATTACCGGTTGCTTACCGTCGCCGGAACCGGTCTGTCAAGGTACCGGACGTTGTATTTTGATTCCCCGGAATACTCTCTTTACCATGCCCATCATAATGGTTATCGCCCGCGTTTCAAGGTCAGGTTCAGGGAATATACTGAAACAGGTACAAGATTTTTTGAGGTTAAGGAAAAGAACAATAAAAACCGGACGATCAAACACCGCATACCTGCCGATGGCAACATGCCTTCAGAAATAAATGATCCCTACCTGTCTTTCATGAGAAGTGTCATGCCTGAGGATCACGGTCATCTCGGTCCCGTTTTATGGTCCACATTTACCAGGATCACACTGGTTGATAATTCACTAAGTGAAAGGATCACCATTGATATAGATCCGGGCTGGAGTGATGATAATAAATCAGAATCTATCCCAAAACTGGTAATTGCGGAAGTAAAAAAAGATACAAATGACGGTACCTCAGAGTTTGCTGAGTACCTGAAATCATGGAAGATCTATCCAGCCAGCCTGAGTAAATACTGTTTAGGTATTGTCCTGCTGAAAGATAATGTAAAGACCAACCTGTTCAAAGAAAAGATAAATCTGATAAAAAAATTGGATTATGCTGACTAATTTGATTCAGATACAGACTGATACCCTGGAGCTGTTTGGCGTCAGTTTTATGAATATTCAGAATTTCATCGCTCTCATCATCAGATTTAGTTTTAACCTGTTGGTTATTGCTATTATTGTAAGAGGATTGTATTATTCTTCCACCAGAAGGAATGACTATTCTTTTTCTTTTATTCTCATCAGCGCAGTTATTTTTCTGATTTGTTTCCTGCTTGACATTGTTTCTTTACAAATAGGTTTTGCCCTTGGTTTGTTCGCCATTTTTGGTATTATCCGTTACAGGACAAATCCTATCCCTATTAAGGAGATGACCTATCTGTTCGTAGTGATAGGTATTTCAGTCATCAATGGTCTGGCCACCTCAAAAATTTCCTATGTTGAGCTGGTATTTACCAATATGGCCCTTATCCTTGTTGTTTATGTGCTTGAGAAGGCCTGGGTGACCCGTAAAGAAGTGAGCAAGGCTATCAGTTATGAAAAAATTGAACTGATAAAACCTGAAAAAAGGCAGGAACTGATCGATGATCTCAGGACAAGGACAGGTCTGGAAATTACAAGGCTGGAAATAGGACGTATAGATTTTATCAGGGATACTGCCAGAATACGTATTTATTATCTGGAAGAACCTGAGGTGACACAGGAAGGAATAGAAATAAGGAGTTCTGAGGAAAACACAAATAGGTAGTCTTCATACGGCTAACTGCCGGACCTGGTCAATCACTGTTCCATCAACCCATTTAACAATAGCTACAGTCTTATCCGTAAAGCCCGGTTTAACAGGTGTTCCGCATATGGCTCTTGCTTCGTTCATCAGATCTTCCAATGTCCTCACCGGCAATCCAGAACCTTTAACTTTGTCTGCCAGGTCCTGGCGAAGAGGATTTATGGCTATACCGCGCTCAGTTACCACAACATCTATCAGTTCACCGGGTCCGCATAAAGTGGTGACCTCGTCAGTAATAACAGGTATTCTGTCCCTGAACAAAGGCACAGGGATGATCACATTTTTTGAAAACAGGCAGTTCTGCCATCCACCGAGTCCATGCTGGAGGCACCCGTCAGAATGAGTCACCACGTTTCCGTTAAAGTTAATATCTATCTCAGTAGCCCCAAGGATAACCACATCAACCATACCAGCAAAATTTCCTTTCCCATGGTAGTTGTAACTGGTAAAGGGACTGGTCCACACATGATGGTCATTCTCTGCCATTGACTGCACACCTTCGAGATCAAATGTCTGTCCATCAAGTAAATAGTCGATCAGACCTTCTTCCAGCATTGACACCAGGTACCTGTTGCTGCCACCCCTTGCAAACCTGGCCTTTATTCCTTTTTCCTTCATAATCTTCCTGAAGAATTCACCCACAGCCAGGGAGGTACCCCCTGCCCCGCTCTGGAATGAAAAACCATCATGAATAATTCCTGTCACCTCGCAGAATTTTGCGGTCAGTTCAGCCAGGTAAAGCCTGTCGGGGCTGCTGGTTATCCTTGTGGTTCCTGATACAATTTCTTCCGGGTTACCGATACCCTCCATCTCCACGGTATAATCAACATAATTGCCCTGTATCTGCCATGGCACGCAGGGAAAATCTATCATATTGTCTGTTACAACAATGACTTTATCTGCATACTGGGCGTCTGCCAGTGCAAATCCGAGCAATCCGCTGGCTGACGGGCCATATAATCCGTTTGCATTTCCGAATGAATCGGCACAACCGGCCCCGATAACAGCTATATCGATATTTATTTCCCCGTCCTGTATTGCCTGGTACCTGCCACCATGAGATCGCAGGACACCTGTACCTTTCATACCGCCTTCAGAAGTGAATTTACCCAGAGGGCCATTCATGCTGCCTTCAATATGGTGTATTGTTCCATCTTTAAGGTATGGGATCAGGTGCCGGTGGCAGGGAAAGGATGCCGAAGGGAACCAGATCAGTTCTTTAATGCCCATTTCATGAGCTATATCAAACACCTTGTTGGCAAGCAGATCACCGTTCCTGAAATGATGATGGGTGGAGATCGTCATACCATCCTTCAAACCACACTTTACCAGTGCTTCCTTAAGAGAAACTACTCTTTTATCCCCATCATGTGGGAAATCAATACAGGTACGGATATGGGGTGCCTTTTTATTACCCTGTGGACTATATTTTCCGACACCCTGATAAGGTATGGCCGGAGAATCATTGACCATGGCAGGTACAGTCCTTCCTGCAGCATTAATATTCATCACTTGTTCAGTCATGTTCTTCCCTCCAGGTAACGGGCAACAGGCCCGCATCCACAGCTTCTTCTATTATCCGGATTGCCTGTTTCACTACCGGGGCATCAATCATTTTTGTACCCAGGGCCACCACAGCTTTTCCGGATGCCTGTGCTTCTTCCCAGGCCAGCATGATTTTTACTGCTTTCCGGATCTCTTCCGAATCAGGAAGGTACCCGTTTAAGACAGCCTTTATCTGGCGCGGGTGAATACACCCCATGCCATTAAAACCCAATGACTTGGATTCCCTGACCGCCTGGACCAGGCCTTCTTCATCAGAGGTATCTGAGAAAACGGAATCGAAAGCCAGGATGCCGGCAGCCTTACATGCATTGACCAGCCTGGTGCGGGCATAAAGGGATTCCTTCCCTTCCCTGGTACGTGTCACACCTAAATCCGCGGTAAGGTCCTCCAGGCCGATAGCCAGAGCAATAACATTACCTGCGGCACCTGCTATTGCAAATGCATTTTCAATTCCCAGTGCACTTTCCAGGATTGGCATGATGAATATCTCCCCGGGCTGCTGTAAAGACTGACTGATTTCATTGATCTTTTTATTGACCTGGTGAACCTGTTGACCATCTTCACATTTCGGGATGAGGATAACCTGTACATAATGAGGAACCACATATCCCAGGTCATCCAGTCCGTATGGCAACCGGTTGATCCTTACCATACGTTCTGCACCATAAAAATCCACCTGGGTAAGCGCATTCCTGACAAGCAGCCGGGCTTCATCTTTTTTCTCCGGAGCAACAGAATCTTCCAGGTCAAGGATAATACCGTCCGGTTTATGCAGGCCTGCATTAATCATCATTTTGGGTGTATTGCCGGGCAGGTAGAGCCTCGTACAGCGTCTTGCCTCCCTGCCTCTTTGCTGGGCACAATTAATTTTCGGCGGAAGCAGGTATTCCTTTTCTGAAGGGACAAGTTTTTTAATCGCCGCTTCCATCCGGGCAGCAATAACAAAATCCAGCGCACCTGAATCCCTGACAACAACCTTTGCATGTTTAATGCTGAAAAAAACAAGGATTTCTGCTATCAGCTGCCTGATGTGCCGGCCAAACAGGACATCCACTTTACTGTCAAGGTCAATCCTGAGACCACCCCTGTCAGAAAGTGTCAGCTCCACCTGGCAATCCGACCGTATATCACCGCCATGGTTACCGGCTACAACAGTTTTAGCCATCCTGATGTAATTTACTATAACAAAGATAGATTTTTATAATTAACTTCTATGGGATGGAGGATGCCTCACGGGGATACCTTTGAACGTGAATCGTGAATCGTGAGTCATGAGTCGGAAGAATTATTTTCGTGTTGCGTATTGTTGTGTTTGGGAATTAACAAAAAAGACTGCCTGCCAGCTGGCAGACAGTCTTTTTTGTTTAAAATCCTATAAATATTATTGCTGTACTTTAACGGAAATCGTCATAGAACCGGTTGCACCGATTGTCAGGGTTGAAATTTTAGCCAGTCCCATTTTTGCTCCTCCGGTTTTGGTAGCAGCTGTAACAAAAGCTATCACATTTCCCTGTGCCAGATTATTAATATCGGATTCTGAAGCACCTGTGGCATTTTCTACTACCAGCGCAT
>Ga0172366_10000019_pt1 | contig 78673 bp, 80 predicted proteins | sample LakKivSesite69cm_FD_114533 | JGI IMG/M metagenome (GOLD analysis project Ga0172366, IMG submission 114533) | Sediment microbial communities from Lake Kivu, Rwanda - Sediment site 69cm | ecosystem: Environmental > Aquatic > Freshwater > Lake > Sediment | place: Rwanda: Western Province, Lake...
CGAGGACCGCAAGCGACGCCGGGTCGAGGGGATCGGGGTGGGCTCCGGCCATCACGGAACCGGCAGCGAGGAAGATAAGCACGGGAAGGCTCATGAGTTCCTTTCCTAAGGCTTCCTGGGGAGAGGGCGCATTCGGACCGGATCGGACGGCGGGCCGGGCACCGTCTCCCGTGGATGATTCCCTCAGCCGCCGCTCATCAGGTGGATCACGTCCACCCTGGATCCGTCAGGGACCTGCACCGAGTCATAGTCGGCCCTGGGAACGAGACGGCCGTCGAGCGAGACGACCAGCAGGGGAAAGACGAAGCGAGCCTCCCGAAGCACGTCCGCGACCGTCATCCCGGAGTGCCAGGGCATCGCGCAGTCGTTGACGGTGATCGTCCCGGCCATCAGTCCGGGGCCTTCAGGCCGATCCCTCCTCCTCCATGCGCGCCCGCACGACCTCGAGCACCCAGGGGTAGTCGATCTTCAGCCGCTTCAGGGTCTCGGGCGTAGGCGTCCCGTTCCTCGTCCAGCCCCGGCGCTTGTACACCGCATCGAGCAGGCTCTCGTACTGCTCCTCACGGTACCTGCGCAGGAGAGCCATCCTCTCGGGAATGCTCATTTCTTCAGGCTCCACCTTCAGGATCTCGCGCAGCTGCGTGTCGTAGCGCTCCGAGCGCGACTCGTACTCCTCGACCGTCACGGGCCCCATCGCACGGTACGGCCCGCGGTCGTCGGAACGCCGCCCGCGCCCCATCCTGATCGAGAACACCCGCTGGAAGTTGTAGACGCGCTCGGACATCTCCAGTATGTCGGCGAGCTTGTACTCCCCCCCGAGCATCCCGGAAAGGAAGTTCTCGTATCCCTCGATATGGCCGGGCACCTTGTTCGGCTCCTTCATCGTGGCGTTGTCCGCAGGCTCGATGTCATTCCACGGCAGCTTGCACAATCCCATCAGCCCGAACCAGGTCCGCCACATCGGGAAGAAGAACAGCGCCTCCGCCTTGGCCTCGAAGGTGGGGATCTGCTTGTTGACCATGTCCATGAAGATCAGCCACGCCTCGTCGTGCTGAGGCCCCTTCTGAGCCATTGCATAGCCGCCCTGCTGGGCCAGGGACTCCTTCGAGATGTACTGGGAGTACTCGAGGCCCTTCGCCTCCATCCCTATGTCCTGCAGGAAATGCCGGTCCGCACCGAACTCCTCTGCGAAGATCGCCTTCATCCGCCGGATGCCCTGGCCCACTACCGTGCCGAAACCCTCGCCTCGGGACATCTGGTGGAGAAGCTCGAGCGCCGCGGAGCCGTTTCCGAATTCCAGAGCCAGCCCGCCCGTCTTCCCCTCATCCAGCACGCCGGCCTCGTAGCACTCCATCGCGAACGCGCAGGCCGTTCCGAACGAGATGGTGTCGATGCCGTATGTGTCGCAGTAGAAGTTGATCTCCACCACGTCGTGAGGGTCGAAGACGCCGATGTTCGATCCGCATCCGGCGACCGTCTCGTACTCGGGGCCGTCGACAATGACCTTCTTCCCCCTGTACGGCCCCGTGCGGGGAACGAAGTCGTCGACGGCCTTGGCGCATGACATCTGGCAGCCGGCCCAGCAGCCGTCGGGGACGTTCTGTCGGACCATCGAGGTCCAGACGGGCGAGGAGATCCTCTCGACATCCTTGTGCCTGCCGAACCGGAAGTTGTAGGTCGGCAGGAGGTCGTAGGCGTCCATGATCTCCACGAGATGCGCCGTGCCAACGCGGCGCATCTTGCACTGGGTGTCGTCCAGCGTTGCCATCTCGCTGGTCAGCCGGAAGCCGTACTTGCGGATCCGAGCCGGATCCACCGGCTCGTTCTTCTCGTCCGTGACCTTTATCGCACCCGTCGGGCAGATGTATGCACAGGTCCCGCACCCCGTGCACCGATCGCTCTGCAGACCGAACGGCATCTCCACTCGGCGAGTCGCTCCCCTGCCGGCGAAGCCGATGATGTGCTCCCATACCATCTCGGAGCAGGCGCGGACGCACAGCCCGCAGAGGATGCACGCATCCGGCGCCTCGTTCCGCAGAGGGTGGCTGTAGCTCGCGGGCGCCACGCCGTACCTGAGCCCCATCTCCTTCAGGACAGGGACGTTGGGCCATCGGGCCAGCATCATTCCCAGCACGCCCCTGCGCTGGCGCACAGTCGCGTCGGATTCGGTGGACGCAGCGAGAGACTCCCGGATCGGGTAGTTGCACGCCGTCACCATCCGCTTCCTGCCGCGCACCTCGATCTCCGTGATGCAGACCCGGCAAGATGCGTACGCCTCCACTGCCGGGTTGTGACAGAGCGTGGGGATCGAGATCCCCAGCATCGAGGCAGCTTCGAGCAACGTGGTCCCGGGCTTCACTTCGATCTGCCGCCCGTCGATCGTGACAGGGATCATCGGGACCGTCATGGTCGTGGTTGCAGTCGGGTCTGACATGGCCGCCTCCTATCCCACCCTCACGGCGTCGAACCTGCAGACCTCGCGGCAGATGCCGCACTTGATGCATTCGTTCTGGTCTATGCTGTGCATCGCCTGCTTCTCGCCTGCTATGCAGTTGACCGGGCAGTTGATGGAGCAGGCGTGACAGCCCGTGCACTTGTCCGTGATCTCGAACCGGATCAGCGGCTTGCAGACACCGGCCGGGCACTTCCTGTCCCTGATGTGCGCGAGGTACTCGTCGCGGAAGTAGCGCAGGGTCGAGAGGACCGGGTTCGGTGCAGTCGCCCCGAGCTGGCAGAGGCTCGAGACGGCCATCGTCCCGCAGAGGTCCTCCAGTTCGACGAGCATCTCCTCGTCGGCCTCGCCGCGCGTGATCGATCCGAGGATCTCCGACACGGCGATCAGCCCCTCGCGGCAGGGAGTGCACTTGCCGCACGACTCCTCCTTGAGGAAGTCGATGAAGTACTTCGCCACGTCGACCATGCAGGTCCGGTCGTCCATGACGATCATCCCGCCCGAGCCCATCATCGACCCCGCCCTGGTCAGCGAGTCGAAGTCCACCGCCAGATCGAGCAGAGAGGCCGGGATGCAGCCCCCGGAGGGCCCGCCGGTCTGTACCGCCTTGAACTGCCGGCCATCAGGGATGCCGCCGCCGATGTCGAAGATGATCTCCCGGAGCTTTATCCCCATGGGGACTTCGACGAGCCCGGTGTTCTCTATGTTCCCGACCAGCGAGAAGACCTTCGTTCCCGAGGAGCCGCCCCAGGGGTCCCTGGAGACGTCGCCCGAGCCGATCCCGCCGAACCAGGCGCCTCCCCTGTCGATGATCACCGGCACGTTGTCCCAAGTCTCGACGTTGTTCAGCACTGTCGGGCGTCCCATGTAGCCGGCCTCTACGTTGTGGACGTACTTGGCCCGCGGCTCACCGACCCTGCCCTCCATGGACGCCATCAGAGCGGTCGACTCGCCGCAGACGAACGCTCCCGCCCCCCGGTGGATCCGGATGTCGAAGGAGAGGTCCGTTCCGAGGATCCTCCTGCCGAGGAGCCCTCGCTCCCGGCACTGCTCGATCGCCCTGCCGAGCCGCTCCACGGCCAGAGGGTATTCCTTCCGGATGTAGACGAAGCCTTCCGTCGCTCCCAGCGCGTAGGCTCCGAGAAGCATGCCTTCGAGAACCGAGTGCGGATCGGTCTCGATGATCGACCTGTCCATGAAGGCCCCGGGGTCGCCTTCGTCGCCGTTACAGACGATCACGGGCGGCTGGCCGGTGCGCATCACCACGTCGATGCAGGACTGCCACTTCAGACCGGTCGGGAAGCCTGCCCCGCCCCGCCCGCGGATCCCCGAGCGCCTCACCTCCGCCAGCACTTCGGCAGGCTTCATGCTGGTCAGCGCCTTGTGCAGAGCCCTGTATCCGCCTGCGGCGATCGCCGACTCGATGTCCTCGGGGTCGATGAGCCCCTTGTTGCGGAGGGCTATGAGCTGCTGTTTGGCGAAGAAGGGGATGTCGGCCATCCTGGCCTGCGGATCGCCGGTGACGAGGTCCCTGTGCATCAGGGAGGTGACCGGTCTGCCACCTGCCAGGTGCTCGTCGACGACCCTGGCCAGGGCCTTCTCGTCCAGCTTCTGGTAGAAGATCCCCTCGGGCTGGACGACCATGAGCGGACCCATCGCGCAGAAGCCGTTGCACCCGGTCTGCACCACGAGCCACTCGTTGTCGAGCCCGCGCTGCCTGAGAAGCTCGCGCAGCCCGTCGCGGATCCTGAAGCCTCCTGCGGACACGCATCCGGTACCCGTGCAGACGAGGAGCAACCCCTTGAAGCGGGAAAGCGCCTCGCGGTGCGCCCGACCGACGGCGTCCAGTCTCTTCAGACTTATGCGTGTCACAGGCCTAGTCATCCGTCACCTTCTTCAGCAGCGACTTCACCCTCGCCGCCCGGACCCCGCCGTGGAGCTCATGGCCCACCTTGACCACCGGGGCAATCGCGCAGCAGCCCAGGCAGCGAACCGCTTCGAGCGTGAACTCGCCGTCGTCGGTCGTCCCGCCCTGCTCCACGCCGAGCTCCCGCGAAAGCGCATCGAGCACTCTGGGAGCGCCCTTCACATGGCATGCGGTGCCTGTGCAGACCTCGAGGACGTGCCGGCCCCGAGGCTCGAGCGAGAATGCCTTGAAGAACGTGCCGATGTGGTACAGCCGCTCCACCGGCACGCAGAGACTGTCTGCAACGTATCGCACAACATCCTGCGGGAGGTGCCGGTATTCGTCCTGGATGTCCTGCAGGATCTCGATGAGGCAGGTCGGGTCGTGCTTCCACTTCCGGAGAACAGCATCCGCCTTCCTCCTATCCATGGCGCTCCTCCCCGAGCCGGCGTCCTCCCCCTGTCGAAGCCTGCCCGACCGTTATCGTCCAGAGGTTCCTCCACGGCTTCGCGTGGACGACGAAGGCCTTGATCCGCTTCCTGCGGAGCACGGTGCCGATGCCGCCCCGCCCGGCCTGCTTGAGCCGCACATGCCCGCGGCGCCAGTCCCACCACGAGAAGTTCAGACAGCCTATCAGCGAATGCTCGGCCCCGGTTCCCGCGGAGACCACAGAGACATTCTCGAAGTCGTTGGGCGTCTCGCCGAACATCCGCGTGAGCTGCTCCGCCAGCACGTGGCTGTCCACAGCCTCGTCCGGAGCCGTCTCGATGCGCACCTCTCCGCTGGTCGCGTCTATCACCACGATGACTTCCTGCTCCGAGATGCCCGAGACCACGAGCGCGTCCCACCCCGAGAACTTCAGCAGCGGGCCGAAGTAGCCGCCGACGTTCGAATCGATCACGATGCCGGTGGTCGGGGATATCGTCGTCACGAGGGACTTGCCGGCGCCCGAGTAGGTCGTCGTCCCCCCGAGCGGTCCGCTGGAGATGCAGATCGCGTTCTCCGGACTGTCCCACCTGGTCTGCGGGTTGACCTCGTCCCAGAGAAGCCTGAGGTCGAATCCCTTCCCGCCTATGAACTTGGTCTTCATCTCCTCGGAGACGGGCTTCCCGCGGATCTCCCCCGTGCCGACGCTCACGTGCAGGGTCCTGCCGTTGTAGCCGCTGACGATGGGTCCGAGCTCGTAGTGGAAGTCCGCGATGATCCTGTGCCTGGACCTCATCGCCCCGACACTGCGTCTGCCGTTCACGGTCATGTCTCCTGTGCCTCCTCGATCACCGCTTCAGAGGACCTCTCCCGAGCATCCGAAGGCGATGGCCCGGCGAAGGAACTCACGCAGCGCGGGGTCATGCACGTGCAGCAGCCGACGCACTTCCCGGGCGGCGAGGTCCGATGCTGAAACTAGCTTCTCGGGCTTCCCCCTGCAATACCTCCTCGGTATCATTGAAGCAGACTGAGGCGAAGGGGGCGTCCCGTGCCCGAAGGGGTCTTCTCAGACAATCCACGGGGGGTGGAGGAAGTCCTCCGTGCCTCCTCGGTGGCGATAGCAGGCGCGGGAGGACTGGGATCGAACATAGCGGTCCTCCTGGCGAGGGCCGGGGTGGGCAGACTCGTCGTTGCCGACCACGACAGGGTCGAGGACCACAATCTGAATCGCCAGTTCTACTTCCTGGATCAGGTCGGGATGCTCAAGATCGATGCCCTGAGGGACAGCCTGAGACGGATCAACCCCTCGCTGCTCTTCGAGGGGATCAGCGCCCGCCTCGAGCGCGGTTCCTGCATTGCTCCCTTCTCGCATGCCGACGTCCTGGTAGAGGCCTTCGACATGGCCGAGTCGAAGCAGTTCCTGCTGGAGGAGTGGCTCACTCTCGTCCCCGGGAAACCGGTCGTAGCCTCCTCCGGCATCGCAGGCCTGGGCGGGACGGATCGGCTGAGGGTGCTCAGGACCGGCCTGCTCACGGTCTGCGGTGACTTCGAGAGCGATCTGAGCGAAGGGACGTTGTCGGCCAGAGTGAGCATCGTCGCATCCATGATGGCGAACGAGGTCGTTTCCATCCTGGTGGACGGCATTCCCCGGACGGAGGGAAGGCGATAGATGAGGATAATCTGCATTACGGGAGATGATGCGCAGGTCCGGCTCGACTGCGCGACGCGGACAGGAAGGGCTCTGCTGTCGGCCGGGAGGACCGCCGCACTGGTCAGCCAGTGGAACAGGTCCAGAGACCCGGACCCCTACCAGAGCACGCCCTTCTCCGAGTTGGCACTGATATCGGCCGAGGCCAGCCTCAGCTACATACGCCCGGGCATGAAGCTGGATGCGGTCCTGTCCTCCATGAGATCCGACTGGCTGATCGCCGACGGCATAGACATGCCCGGGGCACCGAGGATCGCGTGCAGTCCCGATGCCGTGGACGAGACGACCGTTGCCGTTTCCGGCTTCGACATGGAAGGCGGGGGGATCCCTTCCCTCCCGACTTCGGACTCCGCGCTGGCGGCGTTCCTCCTGGAAAAGGCCGACCTGCCCTACCCGGGGTCCGCGGCTGTCCGTGCCGGGGAGCCGGGGGAAGCCTCCAACGTGACCGTCCGAATAAACGGTTCGCTCCTGGAGCTGGGGGGGTTCCCCGCCCGCGTGCTCGAGAGCACTGTCGAGGGGCTGCTGTCGGCGTTCAGGGGATACGACCCGACGGGCGACCTGGAGATAGCGATCCATCGATAGGAGAACGCGCCCTCTCCGAAGAGGGGGCGCCTGCAAGCTGAGGGCTCCGGGTTGCCCCGGAGCCCCCTGCGATCTATGCGATCGACTGATTCGCTACTTCTTGCAGCCCTTCTTCGCCGGCTTCGCGGCCTTGGCTGCCTTCTTGGGAGCGGCCTTCTTCTCTTCCTTCTTGGGAGCAGCCTTCTTCAGCTCCATCACACCCTCCTGTAGGATTCCAAAGAACAGACCACACCGACCCGGCCTGTCCGGGCCTGTAAATTAATAACTCAATAGAGAGGTGTGTCAATACTCCGCGACGGACCAATTCGGCTGGGCTGATAAAGAGAGGGTCTGGCGCCGCTATTCATCGTGATCTATCGCTTTCATACGCCATAGATGACCGGCACGGGAGCATTCGGCGGGTTCAATCCGGATAGGATGACACTTGTCTGGTCACGAGGATTCGGGATGGCTCGATGAGGGCTATGCAGGGCTCCCGGCAGACTCCCTGCGCTGCTCGACCATCCTCTTCACCTTCATCAGGCGGGTAAGGTTGCCGCGCTCCATCTCGTCCAGCTTGAGCCTGATCGCGGAGACGGCCCCCTGCAGCTCCGGGATGAGGATGTACTCGAGTGCGTTCACCCGCCGCCGTGTGCGATCTATCTCTGCGGCGAGGATGCCGATTGCCTTCTCCTGGCCGGCGAGCCTGACGATGGCGGGGAGGACCCGGCCGTACGCTTCCAGCGCCGTGTCCAGTTCAGGCGTCGTGTCCAGCATGCCGTAGTTGAGCCAGCTGCCCTTCACCGAGACATCGAAGCGTGGCAGTGTGAGGTTCATGACGCGGCGCGTGGAGGTGGTCACGGTCGCGACCGCCCCGGGGTAGCGGAGAGCGTCGTCCAGGGCGGGCCCGCGCATCGATGCCCGGGCGAAGAGGAACTCCCTGTACGCCAGGTCCAGCTCCTTCTCGAGCTCCTGACGCGCACCGAGATACTCGGAGATGAGGATCTTGAACTGCCTCATCAGCTCGTCGAGCTTCTCCTTGAGGAGCTTGTGACCCCTCCTCGCGAGCGCGACTCGCTTGCGGAGCTGCAGCAGCTCCATGCGCGTCGCGCGGGCCTGGATGGCCATCAGCCGTTCTCCCCGACCGGCCAGTACTTGTCGAGGTACTCGGGACGGATTCGCTTCATCTCCGACCTCGGGAGCATCTTCAGCAGCTCCCACCCGAGGTCCAGCGTCTCCTCGATGCCGCGGTTCTCGTGATCGCCCTGGCTTATGTAGCGCCTCTCGTACTCCTCGGCGAACCTCAGGTACTTCTGGTCGATCTCGCTGAGCGCCGCGGTGCCCAGGATGACCGCCAGCTCCCTCGCGCTCTTGCCTGCCGAGTACGCCGCCATCAGCTGGTTGAACAGGTCGGAGTGATCCTCACGGGTCTTCCCGCGGCCGATCCCCTTGTCCTTGAGGCGCGACAGCGACTCCATCACGTCCATCGGCGGGTAGATGCCGCGCTTGTGCAGCTCCCTGTTGAGGATGAGCTGGCCCTCGGTGATGTAGCCCGTGAGGTCGGGGATCGGGTGCGTCTTGTCGTCCTCGGGCATCGTGAGAATGGGTATCTGCGTTATCGAGCCCTTGCGCCCTTTGACCCTGCCGGCGCGCTCGTAGATGGTCGAGAGGTCCGTGTAGAGATACCCCGGATAGCCCCGCCTGCCAGGGACTTCCTTCCTGGCCGCGCTTATCTCGCGCAAGGCGTCGCAGTAGTTCGTCATGTCCGTCAGGATGACCAGGATGTGCATGTCCTTCTCGTAGGCGAGGTACTCGGCCGCCGTGAGGGCCATCCTGGGGGTGGCTATCCTCTCGATGGCCGGATCGTCCGCGAGGTTGAGGAACACCACCGCCCTGTCCATGGCGCCCGTGGACTTGAAGTCGCGGATGAAGTAGTCGGCCTCCTCGAACGTGATCCCCAGAGCCGCGAAGACAACCGCGAAGCTCTCTCCCTCGCCGAGGACCCGGGCCTGTCGTGCGATCTGAGCCGCGACCGCGGAGTGCGGCAGGCCGTTCCCGCTGAACACAGGCAGCTTCTGCCCGCGAACGAGTGTGTTGATGCCATCGACGGAGCTGAAGCCGGTCTGGATGAACTCGGCGGGGTAGTCCCTCGCGTAGGGGTTGAGGGGAGCACCGTTGATGTTCAGCATCCTGTCCGGGATCACCGGAGGCGACGTGTCGAAGGGCGCCCGGGGCCTTCCCTGGCCGTCGAAGACGCGGCCGAGCATGGACTCGGAGACCCCGAGCTCGACGCCCCGGCCGAGGAAGCGGATGGTGCTCCTGCCTATGTCCGTCCCGCTGGATCCCTCGAAGAGCTGGACCAGGGCGAGGCTGCCGTTGACCTCGAGCACTCTTCCGTGGCGCACTTCCCCTCCGGGGAGCTCTATCTCCGCCAGCTCCTCGTAGGTCACGCCCTCCACGTCCTGCACGAGCATCAGAGGGCCGGCGATCTCAATGGTGGACCTGTACTCGCGGATCATCTCCCACCCTCCTCGCCGTTCCCCGACAGGGAGTCGATCTCTCGACCGACCGCCTCGGCAGCTTCGGTGAAGTAGCCCTCGTCCCCTTCCGGCGCATACCTCGCCCTGGCCACCTTCTCTCTCGACTCGAGCCCGAACAGGTCGCGGGGGGCGATCCCGGCGGCGAGCGCGGAGACCATCCGGTCATGCGTGGCCATGATCAGCGAGAGGATGGCCTTCTGCTTGGCGAGCGAGCAGTAGGTGTCGACCTCGTGGAAGGCTATCTGGTGCAGGAAATCCTCGCGCAGAGACCTGGCCGTGTAGAGAGTCAGCTGGTCTTCCGCGGAGAGGGACTCGGCGCCGACGAGCCTGGCGATCTCCATCAGGTTGGCCTCGTCCTGCAGAAGCGCCATCGCCCTGTCACGCATGAGCGCCCAGTCAGGATCGAGTGTCTTGTCGTAATAGTCCTTGAGGTTGTCGGTGTACAGGGAGTAGCTCTCGAGCCATCCGATGGCCGGGAAGTGCCTCATGTAGGCCAGCCTTGCCTGCAGGCTCCAGAACACCTTGACCACTCGCAGGGTGGCCTGGACCACGGGGTCCGACATGTCCCCGCCAGCCGGGCTGACCGCACCCACGACGGTGAGGGCGCCGATCCTCCCGGGGCTGCCGGCGCACTTCACCTTGCCCGCCCTCTCGTAGAACTCGGCGATCCTCGTGCCGAGGTAGGCGGGGTAGCCTTCCTCGCCGGGCATCTCCTCCAGCCTGCCCGACATCTCCCTCATCGCTTCGGCCCAGCGGGAGGTGGAGTCGGCCATCAGCGCGACGGAGTACCCCATGTCCCGGAAATACTCCGCGATCGTGATGCCGGTGTAGACACTGGCCTCCCTGGCCGCGACGGGCATGTTGCTCGTGTTGGCGACCAGCACGGTCCGGAGGATGAGGGGCTTGCCGCTCCTGGGATCCTGAAGCTCGGGGAACTCCTGCAGGACGTCCGTCATCTCGTTCCCGCGCTCGCCGCATCCGACATAGACGACCACCTCGGCATCGGCCCACTTCGCGAGCTGGTGCTGGATGACTGTCTTCCCGCTGCCGAAAGGACCGGGCACGCAGGCCGTTCCGCCCTTGCCCAGCGGGAAGAAGGCGTCGATGACCCTCTGCCCGGTGGTGAGGGGCTCGTCGGGCGCCATCTTCTCGAGGAACGGCCTCGCCTTCCGCACGGGCCACCTCTGGTACATGCGGACCTCGGCGGTCGTCCCGTCGGGACGGGCGATCCTGGCAACGACCGTTTCTATGTCGTAGTCGCCTCTGGGGACTATCTCGGTCAGGCGCCCGGATACGAAGGGCGGCACCATGACGCGGTGCTCTATCAGCTCGGTCTCCGGGACCGTTCCGAGGACATCGCCGCCGGTGACTTCGGCGCCGGCTTCGATTGTCGGAGTGAAGGGCCACTTCCTCTCGTGGTCCAGCCCCGGCAGGTTGATGCCCCTGGTGATCCAGTCGCCGGCCTTCTCCCTGACCTTGTCGAGAGGACGCTGAATCCCGTCGTATATCGAGCTGAGGAGACCAGGGCCGAGCTCCACGGAGAGGGGCTCGCCCGTCGTGTGGACGGGATCGCCCGGACCCAGTCCGCCGGTCTCCTCGTACACCTGGATCGAGGCCCTGTCGCCCTTGATCTCTATGATCTCGCCGATGAGGCGATAGTCCGAGACGTAGACGACATCGTACATCCTCGCCTCGAGCATGCCCTCGGCGACGACGAGAGGGCCGGCGACCTTCAGTATCCTTCCCTGTGCCATCAGCTGCGTCCTCCGCCCGGCTCCGGGCCTCTACCGATCTTCGGCCATGAGGTCCACCCCCACGGCCCTCGTGATCTGTTTCCTTATCGTCTCCCCGCCCCGGCCTCTGGCCCCGCCTACTCCTGGAAGGACGACGACCGCGGGAACAGGCCTTCTTGCGGTCTCCTCGATCTCCGCCGCGAGCCAGTCGAGGCAGTCCTCGACCACGATGATCACGCTCGCACCGCCGGCGACGAGGCTCCTGAAGCTCCTGACGGCCTCTTCCGGGCTCGCGGGCACCAAGGCTTCGACGCCGAGAGCCCTGAATCCGACCACGGAATCGGCGTCACCGATGAAGGCAACCGCACCGGGCTTCAAGGCTATCCCCTCGGAAGGCGCCGGAGGAGCCTGGCCCTGTCCATTCCGGCGGCCTTCGCGGCTATGAGGATCCTGAGGTGGGCGATCTCCATCTCTCTCTTCATCACGAACGCCGCGAGCGGAGCCGGCCCGAACACTGCGAATGAGCCGAGCTCGATCATGTCCATGAGGATCCTCTCGCCTTCGCGCTCGAACTCCAGGAAGGACCTGTCCGCGAGCGCATTCTTCATCACCGGGCCGAGCTTCTCGAATTCGCCGGTCTCGGCGACCAGTGAGGGAAGCCCGCCTTCGCGGACGGCGAGGACGATCTCCTGGACCTTCCTGCTTCCGCCGTCGACGAGCATGCCCTCCAGCTCCTCCGGCGAAGTCCCGGCATGAGTGGCCCTGCCGGCCGTGACGAAGTTCAGGTAGTCGAACCTGGCCGCAAGGAACGACGCGAAGATCGGGCCCATCCCCGGCAGCTCGTCGAGCTCGACCCTCGCGGCCAGATGGTCCATGGCCGTGTCAACGGCCCTGACCGAGTGCTCCTCCATCGCCAGCAGGCCTTCCAGGCCCTCTGCGAAGATCGGCGGGAGGTTCCTGCGCGCTTCCGCGTCCTCCACCGCCGCCTCGAGGAGTTCGACGGCGATCAGCCCCGGCCTCTCGAGCGTGAGATCGAACGGGGGCCCGGACCCGGTGAGGGCGGCCTTCCACACGAATCTCGCATTCCTCGCATCGCGCCTGTGCAATATGCCCCGGACGAGCGCCGGCTCCTCGGACAACTCCACCAGCTCCTGCTCGGTCGCCTGAGCGGCCAGCTCGAAGCACGCCTCGAAGTCCTGCTGGTTGAGAAACGAGCCGTACCAGGCTCCCGCGAGCAGCCTGTGGACTTCCTCCAGGTCACCGGCGGAGATGAGCATCTGCCACATCCTCACGGGGAGGATGTCCTTGTCGAGGGCGGCGACCCGCCCGTTCGCGTAAAGGAACAGGTTGGACATCAGCCGGATCTGCCCCCGGCCGTGTCCGAGAGCTTGCGGACGATCTGCTCGTGCGACAGCGCCGCGATCCGGGAGAAGGTCGCGTTGAGGCTTATCCTGCCGCTGCGGAGGATGACGCCGCCGATCTGATCGTGCCTCTCGCGTGACAGGCTGAACGTCCTCACGGAATCGCCCGCGGCGGAGAGGAACTGCTGGGTTATCCTCTTCTCGTCGGAGGGCGAGATCACCACTTCGACTTCGCCGCGGAAGCTGCAGCGACGGAGAGCCCCGGAGATCAACTCCAGGTATTCGGCATCCTGCAGAGAGGCGAGCCTGCGGACGGCCGAGTCGATCGCGCTGTCGATCGCCTGCCTGGCGGCGGTCTCGTAGCGACGCTCCTCTTCCCGTCTGACATGGTACGAGAGCCTGTTCCTGGTATCGGAGGACTCTGCCCCTAGCTTCTGCAGGTCCTGCGCGTACTCCTCCTCCAGGGACTTCCTGGCGGCCGCGAGGGCTTCCTCCCTCTCGGCCTTCGCGGCCTCGACGATCTCCGCGGCTTCTTCCGCGGCCTCGTCCGTGATGCGCTTCTCTATCGCCTCGAGCGACATGGCGACTTCAGGGGAGCATCAGGAACGAGACGAGGAACCCGAGGATCGCGTAGAACTCCACGAAGACCGCGAGAATGAGGCCCTGGGCCGCGGACGAGGGCTGCTTGGAGGCCAGGGAGACGCCGGAGACGCAGACCTTGGCCTGGTGTATCGCGGACAGCAGACCCGCGAGGGCGATGGGCATGCCGGACATGAAGGCCTGCCACGCGAACGCCGTGCTCATGTCGGTGGTCGCCTGCACCCTGCCCAGAAGGAGGAAGGCGATGACGAAGCCGTAGATGCCCTGAGTCCCGGGCAGCGCGACGAGAAGCAGGAGCTTCCCGAACTTCTTCGGATCGACGCTGAGCACTCCGGCCGCGGATCGACCGACCATTCCGACGCCCACGGCGGATCCGATTCCCGCCAGGGCGGCGGCGAGTGCGACTCCAGAATAAGCCAGCAGCTGGTTCACCGAACTACTCCCTTCCGGACTTTCGACGGATGATGTTGACGAATTGAGGATTGTACTTGAGAGGGGCGAAGGGCGTCCCGGTCCCCTCGTAGAACTTGCCGAAGAACTCCACGAACTGGAGCCTCGCCGTGTGGATGAACCCACCCAGCAGGCACATGAAGATGTTGAAGATGTGTCCGAAGAGGATGACGGGGACAGCGATGAAGAGACCCAGGATCGGGACGTGCGTTCCGGGGAGCATCCCTGCGATGTCGTTGACCACGGTGGCTATGATCCCGCCCGAGAGCGAGAGGGCGAACAGCCTCGAGTAGGAGAGGGCATCCGCGAGGAGGTTGACGATGCCGTACGCCGCCATGGCGCCGAGCCCGAACTTCCCGAAGCCCCTGGCCTCCCGTCCGCCCATCAGGAAGATGAGGACGCCCCCCGCGAGGAGGCAGTATAGGAAGACCTTGTCGAGGGGGCCGTTGACGTCGTAGAGGATGCCGTTCAGAAGGTAGTGGTTGAACAGCCATGGGAACATGCCGGCCCCGGCGAGGAGCCAGCCTGACTGCTCGAGCACCGCGGTCAGCCTCTCGCCCTTGCGCCAGCGCTTGACGAAGTTCACAACGAATCCGCTGAAGAGCTGGAAGATGCCGAGCGCCATCGTGGTGTAGAGGAACTCCCGCGACAGGCCGAATCGGACGTTCTCGCCATGTGCGACCAGGCTCTGCAGGAGCTTCGACGGCTCCAGCAGAATCGGAGGCAGGAGCGAGGAGCGGATGCCGAAGTAGGCCCCCAGGAGCGTGCCCATGACGATCGCCGACAATCCCCCCTGGAACAGCATCCCGAGGAGCCGGTTCGTGACTCCCTTCCGCCTCAGGAGCAGCATTCCGACCAGCGTGGCCAGTGCGACCACCGCACCATAGCCTGCATCGCCGATGCATATCCCGAAGAAAACGGCGTAGAAGGGAGCGATGAGCGGGGTCGGGTCCGGGTCGCCTCCGGACGGCCGGCCGAACATGTCCGTGAGCATCGTATAGGGATCGACGACGGCGGTCTCCGAGAGAGCGGCGGGCGGCTCCTCTCCCTCCTCGGGCTCGACGGTCTCCAGCAGAGCCTCCACCGGGGACTCGACGGCCTTCCTGACCAGTGCGAGGTGTTTCTCCCTCACCCAGCCGGACAGCACGAACAGCCTGTCGCCGCTGCGTCCGCTGCTGATGGCGTCGATCGTTGCGAGCCTCAGGCCCGCTGCGTCGAGGAGGATCTCGAACAGTCCGAGGTCGCCGGACAGGCGACGCGCTTCCTTCTCGAGTGCCGAGATCCTGTGCCTCAGGGCCGAAGCGCGCATCTTCGCGGCCTTCAGCAGGTCACGCGCAAGGCCCTTCCTGCCGCCGAAATCGCAGGCGGCGAAGCCCGCGGCGGAAACAGCCTGCCTTGCCTCCTCGACCGCGGAGGAGTGGCAGGCGATGACCACCCTCTCGCCGAGGGGGGAACGCCCCAGGGACGACACGGCGCACAGCGGGCAGGCCGCCTTCAGTTCTGCGAGCTTCGCAGCGCCCTCCGGCTGGACCACTCCAGCCCAAATGGAGAATGACGCAGAGTCCCGGATCTCGTCGACCGGCAGATCCAGTCCGCTCCACGGCTCGAGGAAGGCTATCTCCTGCGTGAGCTCGTGGAGATCGCCCTTCCTCTCTTCGATGACGACCGCGATGCGCCAGGCCCGTTCCGCCTTCCAGAGGAGCTCACGGTCGTGGAGGTGCCTGTCCAGGCTTTCGGGGTCCATCATGGGAGGCACTTCGGTCAGCTTCTCGCGGAGGGTCTTCGCCGGGGCGAAGGATCGCAGGAAGTCGATCGCGTGGGTCAGGCTCTCGATCTGGTCGCGAAGGGCGGACGTGTCCTCTTCTGCGGGATGAAGCCAATCCTGCATCTCCGGCGCATCGTTCGCCTCGCAGACGTGCACCTTCCCCGTCGACTCGATTGCAGAGAGGAGCTTCGAACGCATCGAGCCGTGGCAGACTATCCTGAGCTTGAGCAGGCGGTCGAGCGACACGTGCCGCTCAGCCTTCCGTCAGCAGGGACCTGAGGATCGACAGCGCCTCCCGCTCCAGTTCCGGCAGGGTCGCCGAGAGCGCTTCCAGCCTGCCTTCGATCTCCGTCCGGAGGGCCTCCCTCGCGGCCTCGACCTCCTTGCGCGCCGCGGCTTCCAGCCTGCGCTTCTCCTGCGCCACTCTGCGGTTCTTCTCCTCGCGCAGCGAATCGATCTCCCCCGGGAGCGCCGATCTCAGTGTCGCGGCTTCGTGCCTCGCCCTTTCGATCCGATGCCGTGCAGCCTGTTCGGCCTCGCGGAGGATGGTCAGTGTCTCGGCCAACGCTCCCCGCCTTTCATTCCCATGCTCACAACAGTTCTTCCACTTGTGGAAATCACCTTCCAAGCGGCTTTATATGGCAGCGCCAACTCCTTACAGAACAACCATAAACCGAGTTATGCACTTCCCGGGCGAATTGTCAACATTTTCCACATTCCCGTTCGGCCTCGAGACGCATGCGGCAGTTCCCCTCGAAGAACACACCTTCCTCTATGATGAGGGTCCGCGTGAAGATATCTCCCTCCACCCGGCTGCCGCTCTGCAGCTCCAGCTGCCGCTCCGCCCGCACGGTCCCGATGACGGTGCCGCCGATTATCGCCTGCGTCGCCGAGACGTCCCCCCTGATTAGTCCGTCATGTCCGACCGTGAGGGTGCCGCTGACATCGAGCTGTCCCTCGATGGTCCCGTCGACGCGCAGACCGCCCTCGGTCCGGAGGGTGCCGTTGAAGGCGCTCCCGACGCCGACTATAGAGTTCATGGCAGTGGACTTCGAAGACTCCTCGCGAGCCATGTCCCTCCTCCCCGCTCCTTACAGACTGTCGCCGGAGGACGGTCCCTCGAGGGTCGCCAGGCTCTCGATCCTCATCCTCGCCTGTTCGACCTGCCCGAGGACGACCTCTATCGAGTCCAGCCGGACCGAAACCGACCTGTACTCGTCGAGCGAGTCTTCGAGCCCGGATACGTGCCGCCTCAGGCTCGAGGTGGCGTTGAACACATCGGCCCCGGAGATGACTATCGCCAGCGCCGCCCCGAGGAGCAGGACGGAGAAAGCAACCCCGATCCGGAGGGCGACGAGCCTCGCACCGCTGAACTCGTACTGCCGCGGCGGCTTCCCGCCATGAGGGAGGATGGAGAGAGTGAAACCCTTACCGGGCATGCCATTCCCCCTCGCCCCCGGACTTCGGGCCGAAAGATACTCCGGACCCGCGAGCGCTGTCAACGAACTGCGCACACATCACAGGTCCCCGAGCAGCCCGGCGATGCGGTCACGCGGCAGTCCCGCCCCGAGGCAGGCCATCAGGAAGAGCCTGGCCTTGTGGCCGGGCAGGTCCCCGCCGAGGACAGCCCCCCTCTTCACCAGGTCGGCGCCGCCGCCTTCGTATCCGTACACGCCGAGTACCCTGCCCATGTAGCACCTGCTGGTGACCACGACCAGGACCGACGCCCCGACTGCACGCTCGACCGCGTCCGCCACATCCGGGGGCACGTTCCCCCGTCCGAAGGCCTCCAGGACTATCGCCCTGTCGCCCTGCGAGACGCAGAAGTCGATCTCCCGGGCGCCCAGCCCGGCGGCAGCCCTGACGAGACCCACCCTCTCGTCCAGCTCCAGCCGGCCGGAGCCGGGCGGGAGGTGCAGGCGCCTTAGCGGCATCCTCGCGAAGATCACCCTGTCCTCGTCGACGAATCCCAGCGGGCCGTAGCCGGGGGAAGCGAAGCTGCTCACGTTGCTCGTATAGGTCTTGGTCACCCTGGCGGCGGCGTGGATCTCGTCGTTCAGGACGACCACAGTTCCAAAGTTCTGAAATCCGTTACTCACGGCCGTCAGCAGGGAGCCCTTCAGGTTCCGGGGGCCGTCGACCCCGAGCTCGACGCTGCTGCGCATTGCCGCCGTGAAGACCACCGGGGTCCTGCCCTCGAGGGATATGTCTGCCAGGAACGCGCTCTCCTCGAGCGTGTCTGTGCCGTGGGTCACGACGATGCCGTCCCACTTCCCGCCGTCCTCGAGATCCTTCAGCATCCTGCAGAGCTCGGCCATGCGGGCCGGCGTCATCGCGGGGCTCGGCAGGGCGAACAGCCTGACATGCTCCACCGACAGCCAGTCCGGAAGCCCCTCCGGATCGGATGGACCTCCCGGATCAGCGGGCATCACGAAGCCGGAGCTGCCGAGGGCCATCTCGATCGTTCCTCCCGTGGAGACCACGACGGCCCTCCGCTCCCGTCCCCCCGCTCCGGCTGCAGTCAGAGGAGCTCCTGGAGCCTGGTCTTGAGCGCGGCTGGATTGTCGGCAAGCTCCTTCACCATCTGGAGCGAGCCGGTGTCCCTGACCCTGGCGTCGAGGAGGTGAGTCAGCTCGGTGTCCCTGCCGGTGGCCTCCAGAAGGGCCGGATGCATCTCCAGGACTTCGAGCAGCTCCTCCCTGGAGGGCTCCAGCGTCCACCTGAGGAGGATGGCCACCACCTCCGCGTTGTCGCGGTAGCGGCGACGCATCTCCATGCTGATCTCCTCGGCCTCCTCGGCGGTGACCGCGCCGGCCCTGCGGAGCAAGGCCCGGAAGACCTCGGAAGCCGCCTCGAAGGCCTCTCGAGCCGAGTCGGCGGCAGAAGCGGCCTCGCTGCCCTTGCCGCTGAACAGCCACACGTCCGCGAGCGAGTCGTGGATGTGGAGCACCTGCCTCCGGTCGTCCAGGGCGAGCGCGGCCTCCTCCACCGTGAGGAGTATCTGGCCGAACTTCCTGAGGAACCTGACCTGGGCGACTATGCCGGAGGACTCCTTGGACAACCTGTCGAGCAGCCTGTCAACGAGCTTCTCGCGGTTCTGAAGGCCGGCCACCAGGAGATCCACCCTGCTCATCGCGCGCCGCCTCCAGAGCGGACGGAAGAGCTGCTTCTCGACGGTCTTGAGAGCGTCTCTGACACCTGTCGGCGCCTTTCCGCCCTCACCCATGGACAGGCAGCGCTCGAACGCCAGCAGCAGCTCGTCGCCCCCGGTCTCCGTGCCGAGGAACTCGGCCACCTCGAGGAAGCTCTCGACAAGCTGGTCGATGGCCGACGGCTTCGCTCCGTCGAGCGCGATCAGGTCGACGAGGCATGCGCCGAGCGGCGTGAAGCTCTCCAGACGCCAGACCCTGCAGGCCGTCTCGCCCGGAGGTCCAGGCGGCCTGCGATCGAAGAACTTCTCGGCCTTCTCCACGGAAGGCGAGGAGGTCAGCCCTTCACCGCGCTCGAACAGCTTCACGACGTCGAGCAGGTTCCCGCCGCCCACGTCAGTCAGATGCTGGATGCCCTGCGGCAGGTTCTGCTTGAGGAGCGCCGGCCTCGTCAGAAGGCCGGCCCTGGACATCCCTTCCCAGAGCTTCCTCGCCTCGTGCGCAAAGAGCCTCTGCAGCTTTCGGTCCGGCGTGAGGGCCCTGGCGACCTGCGCCGTGTCGCGCACAAGAGAGGCCTCGGCGGCGCGCGAGCGGTTCCACCACTCGTAGACTTCCGAGGCCCAGGCAGGCGTGAACTCGGATGCGCTCATGCGCTTCCCGCCCACGAGAGCCTGGAAGCGGAGCGTGTAGTTCTCTATGAGCTGCTGCTCGAGGCGGAGCGCGACCTCGGAGAGGTACCCCGCCCCGGCCGCCAGCCCCTGGGTCGTTCTCACGGCCTGGTTGCAGACGGCCTCGGCGAAGACCGACATGCCGTCGGCGTCATGCATGAACAGCTCGATCGCCAGGGGAAGCACCTGGCCGAAGTAGACCACTCCGGTCTTCATCTGCCAGCGAGCCATCTGCGGATCCGGCTCCGGCCCGCCGGCCGAGGGCATCAGCTTGTCCAGGATGAGCTGCATCTTCTGGCCGGCGAAGCTGTCGAGCACTTCGGGGAAGTCTACCGAAGAGCGGACCAGCCTCGGCAGACCGCGCTGCAGGAACGCCGGCAGTGAGCTGTCGGCCGTGTCCTGCCATACTGCGAGCCGGCCGAAGGCCGAGCACAGCGTCTTGACCGATGCGACGAGGTTCGAGGCCCTCTCGCCGCTGACGCCCGGCATCTGCAGGAGATTCGATATGGCGTCCTCGATGGCCTGCGACCTGTCCCCGGTCCTGAACAGCCTCTGCAGGAGATCGTGCTCCGCATCCCTTATCGAGCCCTGGGAACCCACCTTGTTGTACTCGGTAAGGGCGGCCACGAGGTATTCCTCGAAGACTCCGCCCCGCGCCGGAAGCTCCTCGAGCATGGGCGCCACTATCTTCTCGAGGAACCGCAGCCGGTGCGACCTGTCGCGGAGCTTCTCCAGAGCGCTGATGACCATCTCCAGGGCCCCGCTCTCCTCCACGGCGAGCGAGACCAGCCAGGGAGGCGGGAGGCTGGAGAGGAGCTTCTCCTTCTCCGGCGGGCTCAGGAGACCCAGGAGCCCGGCAGTCTGGGATGTGCGCGAGAGGACCGCGCCGGTCTGCCCCGGGGTCGCCGACCTGAGCAGGAATGAAGCGGCGACGAACACGTCCATGGGGGTCAGGGTGGGGATCGTGAGAGCCTTCTCTATCGCGAGCAGGGCGTTGTCGGAATCGGGCGCGGCGACCAGCGCCTCGAACACCCTGCCTACAGCGTTCTTCAGCGCCCTGGAGGGCTCTCCTTCGAGGCCGGCCGCAGGTCCGAGGAGCCTGAGGAGCCTCATCCAGGAGTCGGCAGGATGCCTCGGTATGGGGGGCCTCAGGGCCGCCACCAGCTCCACCGCAAGCAGGATCTGGGGCTCGCTGATCTGTCCGTCGAGACGCTCCATCATGGCGAGCAGAGTCGATATCTCGAGCCTCCCGCCGGCAGCCACCGTTGCCAGCTTCACCAGGCCGGCACCGGTCTTGAAGGGCTGGGCGAGCGTCCCCCTGAGGGCGGCGACCTGGGCGATCAGCTCCATCTCCCCGACGGCCTCGAGGGCGGTGTATACCTCGGGAACCAACGCCAGCGCCTCATCCACCACCGCACGGTCGTGCTCGGCGAACATCCCCTCGACGACGCGGCATCGCACCTCCGCGATCATCTCCTCCATGCCCGACTTCTCGAGCTCCCCCAGCACGCCGGACAGGAGCTGGAGCGACGAGGCCGGGATCGCCATTCCGCGGAGCCTCCGGAAGAGCACCTCTCCCAGCCGGCCGACGGCGTTCCAGAGGGCGAGGTCGTCGCCCAGGAAGCGCCAGCCCATCTCGGCGGCGAAATCGAGCAGGGTCTCTCTGGCATAGGGGGCCGCATCCGGGAGGACGGTCTCGGCCCGCTTCAGGGCCTGGATGACATCGGGGCCCGCATCTGCCGTCCTCTCGAGCCAGTAGCAGAATCTCTCGGGCCAGCGCCCGGCCAGCTGGATGAGGAAGTGGATCATGGCCGCCGACCTGGGGCCCTCTCCGACGGAGCGAAGGGCCTTGTAGAAGAGCGCCAGGACGATCTCCAGCTCTATGCCGGCCACGCTGGCTATCTGGTCCCACATCCACGCGAGCTGGAAGAACTCCATCACGGCCGTGGGGTATGTGGAAGGCAGGAGGCCGCTGATGGCCCAGATCCAGCGTCGGGCGAGCAGGGGATCTATGGGGGGCGGTGCGGAGATCAGGGAGAGGCTCTCGAGGAGCCTCTGCCTGGAAACGTCGCTGAGCCTCGAGAGGAGGCCGGAGAGATCACGGCTGACCCCGTCCCAGTGGGGGTCTTCGAAGGCCCTCAGCCCCGAGAGCTGAATGCTGAGAGAGGAGTCGGGGTTGATGCCCTCGGGAGGGCTGACAGGGAGCGTCGCGTCGGCTCGGAACTCGGGCACGGGCGAGGGCCTTGGCTCATTGGCCATGTACCAGAGCTTGATCTTCTTGGCTAGGACCGTTGCCGCCGGGCCCATTCGACCTCAGTTCCCGATGCTGTCCTGTTCCCCTGCTTCCCCCTCGTCCGACTCGAAGACCGCTGCATCTACCAGCCGGTCGTCCTCCGGCAGGTTCATCAGGCGGACGCCCTGCGTGTTTCGGCCGCAGAGCCGGACGTCGCTCACGAGTAACCTTATCACCATTCCGCGCGCGGAGACAAGTATGAGCTGGTGCGAGTCCAGCGTCTGCTTGACCGCGACGACCGGTCCGTTGCGTCCGCTGGCGCGGATTCCGATGATCCCCTTGCCGCCGCGCCCGGTCTTCCGGTAGTCGTCGACGGGCGTCCTCTTGCCGAACCCGTTCGAGGTCACGGTGAGGATGTTGCCCTCTCCCGAGAGCACCACCATCCCCACTACCGAGTCCCCTGGAGGCACCCTGATGCCGCGCACGCCGCTCGTGTAGCGTCCGGTGGGCCTGACGGCGGACTCGGAGAACCTGATGGCCCTCCCCCCGGCGGTCGCGAGGAGGACTTCGCTCGAGCCGTCCGTCTTCGCCGCACTGATCAGGCTGGCGCCCTCGGTCAGCTTCACGGCGCGTATGCCCTTCCTTCTCGGCCTGCTGTAGTCCGACATCGGCGTCTTCTTGACCGTGCCGTCGCTCGTGGCCATCAGGATGAAGCCGCCTTCAGCGAAGTCCCTCACGACGACCCTCGCCACAGGTCGTTCCCCGGGGGAGAGCTGGAGGAGGTTGGCGATGGCCTTCCCCTTGCTCTGCCTGCTCTCTTCGGGGATGCGGAAGACCTTCAGCCAGTGGCAGAAGCCCAGATCGGTGAAGAAGAGGATGCTGGAGTGGTTGGTGGCGACGAACACCTGCTCGAGGGAGTCCTCCTCGCGCGTGGTGGCGCCGGTGATTCCCTTGCCTCCACGCCTCTGGCTGCGCCAGGTATCGACAGGGAGCCGCTTGATGTACCCGGCTTCCGAGACGATGATGACCATGGGGTCGTCCGGGACCAGGTCCTCCATGTCCAGCTCAGAGGAGGAGTCGAGGTCGAGCCTCGTGCGCCTGGGCTGGCCGAAGGCCTCGGCGACGGCCTCGAGCTCCTGGAGCACGACCTCCATCCTGCGGTCCCTGCTCGCGACGATCGCGCCGAGCTTCTCTATCTCGGCCAGGAGGGCGGCGCTCTCCTCCTCCAGCTCTCCCCGCTCGAGCGCCGTGAGCCTGTGCAGCCGCATGTCGAGGATGGACTGCGCCTGCTTCTCGCTGAAGCCGAAGTTCCCGCAGAGTGCTGTCCGGGCCTTCTCCGCGTCCTGTGACGAGCGGATGACGGCTATCACTTCGTCGATGATGTCGAGTGCCTTGATCAGGCCCTCCACGATGTGGGCCCTCTCCTGCGCACGGTCGAGGTCGAACTGAGTGCGGCGGAGCACGACATCGTGCCTGTGCTCTATGTAGAGCTTCAGCATGCTGGCCAGGTCCAGCCTCATCGGCGTCCCTCCCACGAGGGAGAGCATGTTGGCGCCGAACGTGGTCTCCAGATCAGTGTGCCTGTAGAGCTGATTGAGGACTATGTCCGCGATCGCCTCGCGCTTGAGCTCGACGACTATCCTCATGCCCTCGCGATCGCTCTCGTCCCTGATGTCGGCGATGTCCTGGAGCTTCCGCTCCTTGACCAGATCGGCCATGGAGGCGATCAGGGAGGCCTTGTTCACCTGGTAGGGGATCTCCGTGATCACTATGGCCTCCCGGCCGCGCTCCGTCTTCTCCACCGAGGCGGTCCCGCGCAGGGAGATGCCCCCCTGTCCGGTCGTGTAGGCCTGACGGATTCCGGAGCGGCCCAGGATGATGCCTCCGGTCGGGAAGTCGGGCCCGGCCACGACCCGCATCAGGTCGTCGACCGTCGCCCCGGGGTTCTCGATGAGGAGCCTGCAGGCATCGACCATCTCCCGCAGGTTGTGGGGAGGGATGTTCGTCGCCATGCCAACGGCTATCCCTGAGGCACCGTTCACGAGGAGGTTGGGGAACCCGGACGGGAGGACCTCCGGCTCCGTGAGCCTCGCATCGAAGTTGGGGGCGAAGGGGACCGTCTCGCTCTCGATGTCCCTCAGCATCTCCTCGCCGATCCGGGACATCCGGGCCTCGGTGTACCTGTAGGCTGCGGCAGGGTCGCCGTCGACCGATCCGAAGTTGCCTTGTCCGTCGATCAGCGGATGACGGAGGCTGAAGTCCTGAGCCATCCGCACCATGGAATCGTAGACGGCGCTGTCTCCGTGCGGGTGGTACTTGCCGAGGACGTCACCGACCACTGCGGCCGACTTCTTGTAGGGCCTCTGGTGGGTCAGTTTCTGCTCGTACATGGAGTAGAGGATGCGGCGATGAACGGGCTTCAGGCCGTCGCGCACGTCGGGGAGGGCGCGGGACACGATCACGCTCATCGAGTAGTCCAGGTAGGAGCGGCGCATCTCGTCCTCGAGGTCCACCGCGATCACCCTGGTCTGCGCCTGGGGCTTTGGCTCGTCAGACATCCAGGTTCCTCACTTCGGCGGCGTGCTTCTGGATGAAGAGCCGTCTCGGCTCCACCTCGTCACCCATGAGGATGGAGAAGGTCCGGCTCGCCTCCACGGCGTCCTCCACGCGCACCCTCATCAGAGTGCGGGCATCCGGGTCCATTGCCGTGGACCAGAGCTGGTTCGCGTTCATCTCGCCGAGGCCCTTGTAGCGCTGGATCGTCACCTTGTCCTCGCCCAGCCCCTTCACGATGGAGTCCCGCTCCTTCTCCGAAAAGGCATAGCGCGTCTCCTTGCCCTTCCGGATGCCGAACAGCGGCGACTGAGCTATGTAGATGTGGCCTCTCTCGATGAGCTGGGGCATGTACCTGTAGAAAAAGGTGAGGAGGAGCGTCCTTATATGGGCGCCGTCGACGTCCGCGTCGGTCATGATGATCACCCTGCCGTACCGCAGGCGCGACAGGTCGAATTCGTCCTCGCCGATCCCCGTTCCAATAGCGGTCACTATCGTCTTTATCTCGTTGTTGCCCAATATTCTGTGGAGAGGGGCCTTCTCCACGTTCAGGATCTTGCCGCGGAGGGGCAGCACTGCCTGGTTGTGCCTGTTCCTCCCCTGCTTCGCGCTCCCGCCTGCGGAGTCGCCCTCGACCAGGAAGATCTCCGCGTTCTGGGGGTCCGTGACCGTGCAGTCCGCGAGCTTCCCGGGAAGGGCCGCCGTCTCCAGGGCGCTCTTCCTCCGCGTGAGCTCCCTCGCCTTCCTCGCGGCCTGCCGGGCGGCGCTCGTCTCGATGCACTTCTGGACGATCTTGCGCGCGACGGGGGGATTCTCCTCGAGGAACGAGGCAAGGCCGGAATAGACGATCGACTCGACGGCGCCCTTCACGTCCCTGTTCCCGAGCCTGGTCTTCGTCTGGCCCTCGAACTGCGGGTTCGACAGCTTGATGCTGACCACCGCTGTGAGGCCCTCCCGCACGTCGTTGCCCGTGAAGGCCTCATCCGTCTTCTTCGACATGCCGAAGGCGGATGCGTAGTCGTTCAGGGCCCTCGTGAGGGCGGCCCTGAAGCCGGTGAGGTGCGTGCCCCCGTCGATCGTGTTGATGTTGTTGGCGAAGGAGAAGACCTCCTCGGTGTAGCCGCTGTTGTACTGTATGGCGGACTCGACGAGGAGGAAGCTGCCGTCCTCGATCTCCGTCTCCTTCCTGACGTAGATGGGCTCGAAGTGGAGCGGGTGACGGCCGGCATTCAGGAAGCTCACGAACGAGGCGATCCCCCCCTCGTAGCTGAACTCGTGGTGCTTCCCCGACGATTCCGGGCGCTCGTCGGTCAGCGATATCGTGAGCCCGCTGTTGAGGAAGGCAAGCTCGCGGAGCCTCTTCGACAGCATGTCGAAGCTGAACTCGGCCGTGTCGAAGATCTGATCGTCGGGGCGGAACGTGACCCTCGTGCCCGTGTCCGGGGCGGGACCGAGGCATTTCATGTCGGCCACCGGCGCACCCCGCTCGAACCGCTGCGTATAGACGAAGCCGTCCCGGTGGACTTCGACCTCGAGCCACTCGGAAAGGGCGTTCACGACACTCACACCGACGCCGTGGAGGCCTCCGGAGACCCTGTAGGCCTTGCTGTCGAACTTGCCCCCCGAGTGCAGGGTCGTCAGGACCACTTCGAGTGCGGGGCGGCCCATCTTCGCATGGAGGTCGATGGGTATCCCCCGGCCGTTGTCGAGGACGGACAGCACGTTGCCGTCCCGGAGGCGGACATCGATCGCAGTGCAGAATCCCGCCTGGGCCTCGTCGACGCTGTTGTCGACGACCTCCCAGACCAGATGGTGCAGTCCGAGCTCGCTGGTCGAGCCGATGTACATGCTCGGGCGCTTCCGTACGGCCTCGAGGCCCTCGAGGACCTGGATGGACTCGGCGTCATATCGCCGCGGTGACTCTGGGGACACCGAACCAGCTCCCTTCACGACCGGCGCACCGAGATCCTCCGAAGAAGATCCCGGCCAAGCGCCCTGTTCAGGGAGGCGAGTATCTCGGCCTCCCTCATCCTGAGCTCCAGGACGGCCCCGGGGTGCCCCGCCGTCACGGACAGGACCCCCGCGCTCACCTTCACGGGCCGCGAGAACGAAGCCAGGGACTCACCTGCCGCGCCCGCCCACGCGGCCGAGATGACCGCCAGGCCGGCCCCGTCTCTGCCGGGGCCCTCTGAGCGCAACGAGTCCATGATCGATCCGAGGCTCTTCATCTCGACTCCGGCGGCGCCCGGATCTCCGACCCGGGCCGGGACCTACACCCCTCCTCCGGCGGACGGGCCGCCGGGCGAAGGCAGCCGGACAGGCATGAGAAGAGCCAGGTAGGTTGTTCCAGGCTCGGGGGTCTCGTTCTCTATGACTACCGCCGATGCGCTGTTCTTGAGCTTGAGGGTTATCCGCTCGGCATGCATGTTGCGCAGGATCTCCATCAGGAAGTCGCCGTTGAAGCCGAGCTGCAGGGGCTCACCCACATAGTCGGCCTGGAGCTTCTCCCTGGCTTCTCCCGCATCGGTGTTCTCGGCCTGGATCATCACATTGCCGTTCTCCATGGCGAGCTTGACCTGGTGAGTCGCGGGATTCGCGATGATCCGCATGCGCCGGAGAGCGGAGAGCAGATCTTCCCGGACTATCCCGAGCTGCTTGTCGTTGTCCTTCGGGATGACCTTCTCGTACGGGGGGTACGGGCCTTCGATCGTCCGGCTGTAGATGACCGTGGGTCCGAACTCGAAGGAGATCTGGCTCCCCTGGAACCTGACCGTCGCCTCGCCTTCTTCGGCGAGCCGGGCCAGCAGGTTCAGGGCCTTGGGGGCGACTATGGCCTCGAACCTGTTGGAGGACGTGACCTCGCCCAGATGAATGCGGGCGAGCCTGTGTCCGTCGGTCGCGACCATCTCGAGTCCCTCGGGCCCCAGCTTCCACAGCGCCCCGTTCAGCGAAGGCCTGTAGTCTTCCTTGGCAACGGCATAGGACGTTCTGCGTATCGCCGATGACAGAAGGGCCACCGGCAGACCGGTTCCTGCCGCGTCGGATGCGTGCGGCAGCTCGGGATAGCTGTCCCGAGCGCTTCCCGCCACGACGAAGGAGCTGGACCCGCAGGTTATGCTGATCCTGTTCCCGGTGCCGCTGATGGAGATATCGCCGGATGGGAGCTCGCGGACGATCTCGTGCAGTTTCCGCCCGGGCAGCGCCACAGAGCCGGAGGTCGTCACGGTTGCGGGAATCCTCGTCGTGATCGTGGTATCAAGGTCGGTCGCGGCCAGATGGAGCTGATCCTTGTCTGTCTCCAGCAGTACGTTCGTGAGGGCCGGCAGTATCGTCCTCGGAGGCAGGGCCGATGCTACTGTGTTAAGACCTTTGAGCAGATCGGATTGGGATACCAGAAGCTTGATCATTTCCACGAGCCCCCCGCGATCATGGGTAACTGAACGAATAGAACAAGCTTGTTGTTGTTATTATATCCGTATCGTTGTGGAAATGCCATAGTCTTGCTCTCTGCGTCGGCATCCGCGTTGTAGAGAACCCTGTCGAAAACCTCGTTGCGAAAGGCCGGTTTTCCACAGTCGCACTTTCCTCCCCGGAAGATCCCAGGCTATCCACCGTGTCAGGAGGAAAAGCGCGTGCGGAGTTCCTGGATTCGCCTCTTGAGGACGGGATCGTCCGAACTCAGCGTGCGGATGCGCTCGATCGCGTTCAGGACCGTTGAATGATCACGGCCGGAGAAGAACTGGCCTATCTCGACCAGGGGCATCCTTGTGAGCTCGCGCATGAGGAACATGGCGACCTGGCGCGGGACGAGGACATCGCGCCTGCGATGCTGACCCCTGAGCTGAGCGGGGGAGATGCCGAAGGCCTCTGCCACGGCGGCTGCGATCTGGCCTGCTGTGGGCGAGGCCGCCGATGAGCCGAGGGTGTCGGCCAGGGTCGACTTGGCGAGTTCCATGTCGATGGGGATCCTCCGGAGACGGCTGGTCGCCGTCAGCCGGTGAACCGCCCCCTCCAGCTGGCGCACGTTGCTCTTGATGGACGAAGCTATGTACTGGAGGACCTCGGGTGGGAAGAACTCCTCCTCCTCCCTGGCCTTGAGCTCGAGAATCGCGAGCCTGGTCTCGTACTCGGGCGGCTGGATGTCGGCGACCAGGCCCGACTCGAAGCGCGAGATCATCCTCTCGTCCAGCTCTATCTCCCTCGGCGCCCTGTCCGAGGTGAGAACGATCTGCTTGCCCTGCTGGTACAGATCGTTGAACCGGTGGAAGAACTCCTCTATCGTCCGCTCCTTGCCCACCAGGAACTGGACATCGTCCATGAGCAGGACGTCCACATCCTGGTAGCGCCGGCGGAAGTCCCTGAAGTCGGGGGTCGCCGTGTCGCGCACCGCGGATACCACGAGCTGCAGGAACTGCTCGGAGGAGATGTACCAGAACACCTTCTCGGGCGCCGTCCTGCGGACCTTGTGGGCTATGGCCTGGATGAGGTGGGTCTTGCCGAGGCCCACGCCCCCGTAGATGAAGAGCGGGTTGCGCGAGGGATGTCCGGGCTCGAGAGCGACGGCATGCGCCCCCGCGTGCGCGAGCTCGTTGCTGGGCCCGGCGACGAATCTCTCGAATGTGTAGTTCGGGTGGAGGTACGCCATGCGCACGTCCGTCTGCTGAGGCAGGCGGGCCGGGGCGGCCTCGGTTCGCGGCGGCGCCGGATCGCCCACGCAGACGAGCTTCAGGTCGGGTCGGCCGGTCAGGTCCCTGAGCTTCTCCTGAAGCATGTCTCCGTAGTGCGCCTTGGCCCACCTCGCCTTGAAGTCGTTGGAGAACCTGACATAGAAGCTCTCGCCGTCAGATACCTCGAAGATGGAGTCGGCGAGCCACGATTCGTAGGAGACCGTGGTCAGGGATGCCCGCACTGCTCCGAGGCACTGGGTCCAGACGCCCGAGTAGTCCGACGAGGGGATGGCTTCAGGTTCCACGGTGCGGTAACCAGGCTCCATTCATGCGAAAGAAGAGTTCTCCACATACTTGCCCACAGTGAGTCAAACGCGTATCCCTTTATTTGCAAGGAGCTTGCCTTCTCGTGGATTCCCGACCCAGGGGCCGCTGTTGATCAGGCGCGGAAACTCGTGCAACGCACACCTCCGCTCTTGACACGACCCCCGGTCAGGACTAGCTTCCCGCTTCCTGCCGGAGGCCGGGAGAGCTTAAGAATCTCGGGTGCCCGGACGGGTGAGTCAAGCTGCGGAGTGCTCCTGGCCGCCGCGGCGGGGAGTGGAGAGAGATGAAGCGCACATATCAGCCCAGCAGACTGTCGAGAGCGCGCAGGCATGGGTTCAGGGCCCGCATGGCAACCAAGGGCGGGCGCAAGGTTCTGAATGCCCGCCGCCGCCGGAACCGCAAGCGCCTCGTTCCCTGACGGCGGAGGTCGCCCCTCGATCCGCTACCTTGGCGGAAGGGCGGCTTTCGACAGGCTTCACCGGTGCGGGAGAAGGTTCCGGGGCAGGGTCCTGCGGGCCATCCTGTGCGAGAATACCCTGGGCGTGACCCGCCTGGGGTTTTCCGTCTCGTCGAGGCTCGGCGGGGCCGTCGCACGGAACCTGTTCAAGCGAAGGGTGAGGCAGCTCATCCGCGAGCTGGCCCCGGGCCCGGTGGACATGGTCGTGGGACCCGCTCGCCCGGTCGCGGAGATAACTTGGCAGAGCCTGGCGGAGGACGTAAGGGATCTCGGGGAGGAGCTTCGGCGGCAGCACGGGCCGCAGTCGGTCTGATCGTCCTCTACCGGAGGTTCCTGTCACCGCTCGTTCCGCCGGCCTGCAGGTTCGTGCCGACCTGCAGCGAGTATGCCATGGTGGCGATAGGGCGCTTCGGGTTCCTGCGCGGAGGAGTCCTCGCGGTCAGGCGCCTGCTCAGGTGTCATCCCTTTGCCAGGGGCGGGTTCGATCCCGTCCCGGGAGAAGCTGACAGGGAGTCGGAGGTCGACGAGTGAACGACCAGCAAAGGCTTCTGCTGGCATCGGTGCTGATGGCCATCGTCCTCATAGCTGCGTGGACCCTGGGATCCCGCAGGTCCCCGCGGCAGCCTGCGCCGGTTCCGACCGCGCTGTCCGGAACGGCTGACTCCACGGCGCCCGTGATTCCCGACACCCTTGCGGCAGAGGCCCCTGCAGGACCCGACTCGCTGGCGCCGGCCGCCCCGGATTCGGCTGCGGCATCGGCAGAGGCCGAGGTGCGGACGGTAACCGTGGCCATAGGCGATCGTGGGGGAGCGACGATCGCGGTGGGAAGCCTCAGCACGGCGGGAGGCTCGCTCCGGTCCTGGATCCTGCCCGGATACCGCTCTCTGTCGGAGGCTGACGGCCTGGTGGATCTTGTCGCCCGGCCCGCCTTCGAGACCGACGGAGCCGACGGCACCCCCCTGATCCTTCACACGGACTCTCCGGAGACCCTTCTCGTGGCTGCCGGGGCTGACAGCGTCGTCTTCGCGGGCCCCGACGGATTCAGGAAGGTCTACAGATTCGAGCCCGGGAGCTTCTCCTTCGGACTCGGCACTACCGGTGGCTCTGCGGGAGGCATCTCGCTGGAGCCCGGGGCCCTGTCGTTCACCGAGACGGCTCCCAGCGCCGGCGTGTACTTCAGCGCTGCCTGGTACGCCGAGAAGTACAGGACCGCCCGTTCATCGTCGCTGGAGGACGAGAGACCCCTCGGCCGGGTGAAGTGGGCCGGGGCCAGGTCCCAGTACTTCTGTCTGCTTCTGCTCCCGGAGGATCCCGAAGGCAGGTTCGACGCTTTCGCCCAGGCTCCCTCCAGGGAGGTCTCGCCCGGGATCCGCGTGCTCGACGACCGTGTGACGGTCTACGCCGGCCCTGTGGACTACGAGGAGCTGAGGGCCCTGGGAAGGGGCACCGACAAGCTGGTCGACTTCGGCTGGCCGGTCATCCGATGGATCGGTAGGCTGATCTATCTCTTCCTGTCGGTCGTCCTGGTCGGCATTCCCAACTGGGGCGTGCGCATCATCATCCTCTCCGCTGCGATGAAGGCCCTCCTCTGGCCGCTCTCCTTCTCCAGCGCCAGGTCGATGAGGCGCATGCAGAAGGTCCAGCCTCAGCTCCAGGAGCTCCAGAAGAAGCATGCGAACGACCCGATGCGGCTCCGCCAGGAGATGCAGAAGCTCTACAAGGAGCATGGGGTCAACCCGCTGGGAGGGTGCCTGCCCCTTCTACTCCAGATGCCGGTGTTCTTTGCGCTCTATCGTGTGCTGCAGAACGGTATGGACCTGCGGGCCGCCGGGTTCATGCTCTGGATGACCGACCTGTCCCGCCCCGAGGTGCTCATCCCGTTCGGCGCGCCCATCCTCGGCATGAACGGCATCGGCCTGCTCGCGGTGCTGATGGGCATCTCGATGTTCTGGCAGCAGAAGCTCACGATGACGGACCCGAGCCAGAAGTCGATGCTCTACATGATGCCCGTCCTCATGACATGGCTCTTCATGAAGTTCCCGGCCGGGCTGACGCTGTACTGGTTCGTGAACAACATCCTCTCAATCATCGAGCAGGTCATCCTGCGGAGGGGCCGCCCGGCTGCCGCCCCGCCCGCAGCGTCCAGCCCCAGGTGATCCAGACAGATGTGATAGTCGCCCCGGCTACTCCTCCCGGGGCTTCGGCTCTTGCCGTCGTGAGGTTGAGCGGCGGCGGGTGCGCCTCGCTCGCCGAACGGATGCTGGGCCTTCCCGCTGGGAGGCTCTCCGGCATGCGCAGGGCCGTCGGGGCTGCAGGCGGGAGCCTGGAGCCGGCGATGTCCGCGGTGGCGTTCTCCTGGCCCGAGGGACGGAGTTTCACCGGGGAGGAGATGGTCGACATCATGTGCTTCGGCTCCCCCGGGGTGGTCGAGGCGGTCCTGAAGGCCGCGTTGGAGGAAGGCGCGCGCCCCGCGGGTCCCGGCGAGTTCTCCCGCCGGGCCCTGGCTTCAGGCAGGATGAGCCCGCTGGAGCTGATGGCGCTTGCCTCCGCCTGGAGTCCGGGGACCCCCCTGGCGGGGGGCGGCTCGGGGGACCTGGAATCCGAAGCGCGGCGTCTCCTGGATTTCCTCCAGCGGCTCCAGGAGGAGCTCGAGGGATCCATCGAGTTCGGGGAAGCCGCGGGTGTCGATTCGATGGACCGGGACGAAGCCCTGGCGGTCCTGGGCCGGGCCCGGGCTGCTGCCGCTTCGATCACTGCGGCGGCTGCAGCGGCCGAAGGGCCTTTCCGTGTCTTCGTGATGGGGCCGGCGAACTCGGGGAAGTCCTCCCTGTTCAATCTCCTCGTCGGCAGGAAGCGGGCGGTGGTCTCGCCTGAGCCGGGGACGACGCGGGACGGGGCCATGGAGACCATATCGATCGACGGGATCATCTGCGAGCTGGCCGACACCGCGGGGCCCGGTCCGGCTGCGGGCCCTGACGTGGACGCCCTGTCCATCTCGCTGGCGGAGCTCCGCGCCGGCGACTGCATCCTCTGGCTCAGCAGAGGCGGGTCGCAGGGCATTCCTTCATGGGCCTGCCGGGAGGGCGTCAGGAGGCTGGCGCTATGCAGTTGCTGCGACCTCTCGCGGGGCGACGGGCTCAACATCTCCTCCCTGACGGGCGAGGGGATCGGGGAGTTGAGGCGCTGGATAGCCTCCGAAGCAGGGTCGGTGGGAGCCGCGGCATCGGCCGGGAGGCTCGAGTCACTGCTCGCGGAGGCTTCCTCGTTCCTCGAGTCGGGAGAGGACGGCTTGGCGACGGCGGCTCTCGGCGAGGCCCTGGCTCTGCTCGGATGGCTGGTGGACCGCTCGGATGCCCCCGGGACGGCGCTGGAGAGGGTGCTGTCCCGGATGTGCGTGGGCAAGTAGAACCTTGAAAGGCCCGGCGCCCCCGGGTGTAGTGGTTGCCGGCGGCGGCCATGCCGGGATCGAGGCGGCGCTGGCAGCGGGCAGGATGGGGGCCCGCACCACGCTCGTGACCCTCTCCGCTGCGCGGATAGGCGAGATGTCGTGCAATCCCGCGATAGGGGGAGTTGCCAAGGGCTGCCTCGTCTGCGAGATCGATGCTCTCGGCGGCATCATGGGCGAGGCCGCGGACGCGTCGGCCATACAGTTCCGCATGTTGAACAGGAGGAAGGGTCCGGCCGTCTGGGGGCCGAGGATACAGGCCGACCCCGACGCCTACCGCCGGTTCGTCAGACATGCGCTCGACGCCGCCGGGGTGCGGATAGTGGAGGACGAGGTCACCGGCCTCCTGGGACCGACCGAAGAGCCCTCCGGGGTGACGCTCGCTCGCGGCGGTCGGCTCGAGGCCGGATCGGTGGTGCTGGCACCGGGGACTTTCATGGGCGGTGTGCTGTTCCGTGGCCGTGAGAGGTGGAGGGGAGGCCGCGCCGGGGACATGGCCGCCGATCTTCTGGAGGCGGATCTCAGGGCGCGAGGGTTCCACGTGGAACGCTTCAAAACCGGGACATCTCCCAGGCTGGTCGCTGGCTCGGTCGACCTCGGGGCCATGGAGATGCAGCAGGAAGACGGCCCCGGCTTCCATTTCGGCATGCGCCGGCCCCTGCTCTGTGGTCCGGGATACAGGATGCCCTGCTACTGCACGAGAAGCAGCGAACGTACGCGCGCGGCGGCGATGAGATGGCTGGGGGAGTCACCGCTGTACGGAGGTGCGATCCAGGGCGCCGGGCCGAGGTACTGCCCGAGCTTCGAGGACAAGATCGTGCGCTTCCCGGACAGGGCGGAGCACCAGGTGATCCTCGAGCCGATGGGCCGGGAGTCGCGGCTGCTGTACATGAACGGGCTGTCCACAAGCCTTCCCAGGCAGGCGCAGATGGAGATGGTCAGATCGCTTCCCGGGTGCGCCTCTGCAGTGGTCGCGCGCTGGGGCTACGCCGTGGAGTACGGTATGCTGGGTGCCGGGGAGTTCGACGCGACGCTGGCCTCTACGAGGGCGCGGGGGCTGTTCCTCGCGGGGCAGGTCTGCGGGACGTCGGGATACGAAGAAGCTGCCGCTCTGGGAGTGCTGGCCGGAAGGAACGCAGCTGCGGTGGCCATGGGCCGCGAGGCGGTCTGCGCGGCGCCCGAAGGCGGGTACCTGGGAGTCATGGCGAGGGACCTGGCGAGGGGGATCGCTTCGCCCTACCGTCTGTTCTCGTCGCGCGCCGAGAACCGGCTTCACCTGAGGGTGGACAACGCGGACAGGCGGATGCTTCCCGAAGCCGGGATGTGGGGAGTCGCGCGGCCCGGTGACGGTGACCTCCTGCGTGGGATCCTCGACGATGCCGGCGCGGCTCTCCGCCTGCTTGGCTCCGCGCGCGTCGGCGGCTTGAGGGCCCTGGATGCCTGCAGACGACCGGATGTCGATCTCGGAGGCATGCTGACGCGGATCCCCGGCATGGAGGCGGTCCGCGAGGGCACCGCCCTCTCCGTGGCGCTCGACGAGAGATACCGGGGATACGCCGACCGGTCCACGAGGCGGGTCGCGGAGAGGGAGAGACTGGAAGCCCTGCCGCTCGATGCGATCGGGAGTTTTATGGATCTCAACGAGATCTGCTGGGAGGCCAGGGAGGCCCTCGAGAAGGCCCGGCCCGGAACGCTGGGCGAGGCTTCCAGGGTCCCCGGAGTCAGACCCTCGGACCTGGACGGGCTCCTGCTGGCGGTGATGGGCAGGCGTTCCACGTGAAACAGCTCCCTTCGCGCAGGGTGATGAGGGGCGATCTGGCCGCACTGGGGCTGGCCTGCGGAGAGAGGGAGCTGGGCCTCGTGCAGGCATACCGATCCGTCCTGGGCGACTGGGTCGGCAGGATGAACCTCATCGGGCCGCGCGAGATGGACAGACTGTGGGAGAGGCATCTTCTCGAATCGGCCTCGTGGTCCCTCCTCCTCCCCGAAGACGGCGCCGTCTGTGACATCGGCAGCGGGGCAGGCTTCCCTGGGGTGATGCTGGCGATCCTGGGCAGGACGGTGACGCTCCTCGAGCCGCGAAGGCCGAAGTATCTGTTCCTGACGGCCGTGAGGGACGCCCTCGGGATCCCGGGCCTCTCGGTGGAGAGGACGAGGATCGAGGACAGGCCGCCTCCGGCATTCCCGTCCTACGTTGCCCGCTCGGTGGGTCCTGTCGCAGGGCTCCTCGACTCTCTCGCCGGAGCGGGCGCCGGGGGAAGCCTGCTCGTGTGCCGGGTCCCGCCCGGCTCGCCGGAACTGGCGGCCGCAGAGCGCTGGATCGATCTGCCCGTTCCTCCGCTTGACCGGCCGGGAGTTCTGGTGCAGTATCGCGTGCCGGCTGCATCTCTCACACGGCTTCGGAGGAAATGAACCGGATCATCGCGGTCGCCAATCAGAAGGGCGGCGTCGGGAAGACCACGACGGTGATCAACCTTGGCGCCAGCCTGGCCGTCTATGACAGGGAAGTCCTGATCGTCGACATGGATCCCCAGATGAACGCCACGAGCGGGCTGGGGATGCCCGTCATGCCGGGTCGCGACATGCAGGCCCTCCTGACGTCCGCGGCCGGCCTCGAGGACTGCATCGCGGAGACGCCGTTCGAAGGGCTGTGGATAGTCCCGGGGTCTCTGGACCTCGCGGGGCTGGAGATGGAACTGGCCACGGAGGACCGTCGCGAGTTCTTCCTGAGGGACTCCCTGAGGGCGGAGGGCCTCGGGAGATTCGACTTCGTTCTGATCGACTGCGCCCCCTCGCTGGGACTGCTCACCATCAACGCCCTGGTCGCAGCCGACACGGTGCTTCTGCCTCTACAGAGTGAATACTATGCGCTCGAGGGCCTTACGCACCTCCTCGACACGATCAGGAGGGTGAGGGCCGCCTGGAACCCGCCTCTCGAGCTGGAGGGCGTGCTCCTGACGATGTACGATCGCCGCCTCAAGTTGAGCCGCGAGGTGGAAAGCGACGCGGAGATGCATCTCGGGGACAGGGTCTTCGGAACACGCATCCCTCGGAACGTGAGGCTCAGCGAAGCGCCCAGCTTCGGCAAGCCTGTTCTCCACTACGACCTGGAGTCGCCTGGGGCGCGCAGCTACCTGCGGCTCGCGGAGGAGCTGATGGAGAGATGACTTCGACCGGAAGGCGAGTGCTCGGCAGGGGGCTGGATGCACTTCTCCCGAAGCTGGAGCAGGACGGCGACGCCGTCGGTTCCATACCGGTGGACAACATAGACCCGAATCCGTTCCAGCCCAGGAGGAGCTGGGAGCCGGCCGAGCTCGAGTCCCTCGCCGAGTCGATCCGCGCCCACGGTGTGCTGCAGCCTCTCATCCTCAGGAAGGCGGGGGGCCGCCATCAGATAATCGCAGGGGAGCGGAGGCTCAGGGCATCGAAGATCGCCGGGCTGACCGAGGTCCCCGCGGTGACCAGAACCGCCGACGACACTCAGATGCTTGCCCTGGCCCTCGTGGAGAACATCCAGCGCAAGGATCTGGGCCCCATGGAGAAGGCCGAGGCATTCAACCGCCTGGGCTCCGTCTTCGGCCTCACGCAGGAGGAGATGGGAAGGCAGACGGGGCTGAGCCGCTCCGCCGTCGCGAACTTCGTGCGCCTTCTCGATCTCCCCGAAGCGGTGAAGTCCCTCCTCAGGGACGGCTCCCTCACGATGGGACACGGACGGGCGCTTCTCGGCCTGCCCGGGAAGCTGGCCATGGAGAAGGCCGCGAGACTTGCGGCCTCCCGGGAGATGTCGGTTCGCCAGCTCGAGGACCATGTCCGGAGACTGGTGGCACCGCCTGCCGCGCGCAGGAAGAGGAGGCAGGCCTCATCTTCCGACGTCAGGAATCTGCAGGAACGCCTTCAGCGAAGGCTCGGAGCAAGGGTGAGGATCACGGCCAGGGGCGGCCGGGGCAGGATCGAGATCGAATATTCGTCACTCGACGAACTCGACCGCCTGCTCGAGATCCTCGAGGGTGGATCCTGAGTGCGGGCGGGAAGCACGCCGGATGTCTGAGAGGACGGACGGGGTGAACGGGAGCTCGCTCCCGGCGGAGAAACTCTTCGAACAGGCCTGGGAGGAGATCGAGACCCAGCTCGCCACCCTCAGACGCGATCTCGACCTTGCCGACAGGAGCGGGCTGGGGGACGAGACGAAGCAGGTCATCTCGAAGAAGCTCTCAGTCCTCCAGAAGGCAGTCGACGAGTTCGCCTCCCGCTGGATCGACTTCGAGCGCAGGCGCAAGGGGCTGGAGGAGAGGATAACGAGGCAGGGCTAGGCCCTTCCCTTTCCTCCCGCGTTGCCGCCCTTTGCGGGGCCTCCCTCTTCGGCCGAGAGATTGTACTCCCTGATCAGTGCCTCGAACCTCATATGGAAATGCAGCCAGTGGTCGGCGAAGAGCTCGACCTGCGCGGCGAGGTTGTCCAGGGCGCGCGTGATCTCCTCGGGCGACTCCGAGGAGTCGGATTCCAGTGCCTCGGCGGCTGCGGCAAGCCTCCGGAAGTGGCGATCGACGCTCTCCCAACCCTTCTCGAAGTAGCTCTCTGCAAGGAAGTCCTTCACAAACCGGCTCCTCCGGGCCGCACCAGCGGCTGTATTCTATCGCACCGCACAGGTGCCGTCATCCTTGCGGGGCCCTGTATGCGTGGTTCGTTGACAGGCCCGCACGGCGCGGCTATACTGCGCAACCCGCTAACGAAGGGAGGAGCCGTGGCTTACAAGATCACCGACAAGTGCATCGCCTGCGGCAACTGCCAGGGCGAGTGCCCGGTGGAGGCCATCAGCGAGGGAGACAGGTACAGCATCGACCCGGCGAAGTGCATCGACTGCGGAGCCTGCGCGTCCGTCTGCCCCGTCGAGGCCATCCAGGCTCCCTGAGCCGTCTCGCTCCGAAGTTCTCCCACGGCCGGGGAGCGGACCTCCCGGCCGTGTGCTTTCAGGACTCTCCGTCCTGATCGCATGCCGCTTCGGCGGCCAGCTCCCCCAGCGTGATCGAGTCGAATCGCGACAGGATGGCGCCGAGTCTCGCCCTCATCGCCCTTCCCGCGTTGAAGGACTGACGGAAGGCCTGCAGGGGACGGACGCCCCTCGATGAAGGGAGAGCCACTGCGTACTCCCACGGATGTGAGTAGACGACGGGGATGAGGCCTTCCGTGCAGATCGATCCCAGGAGCGCCCTGTGCACGCACCCTGGATAAAGCCTCATGTAGGCTCCGCCTCCGGCCGGTATGGCGAGGGGACGGGCCGCCGACGAGGCGATCGGGAGCTCGAGTATCGACTTCGACTGCCCCCTCAGCCTGAACGGGACCCTCGGAGCCCGCGGCATTCCGTAACGATGACGGAACATGGGATATACCGAACTGTCCCAAGCATATCCATGATCCGCCAATTCGTCGGCTGCCCAGGGAACCGTTTCCTCCACCATCGTGAAGCTCGGCGCCCGGAATCCCCTCGGGACGGGGATCGCCAGCCTCCCGCAGGCTGCCGCGTATTCGTCCAGATCCCGCGAGAATCCGCTCCTGGAGATCGACGTCAGCTCCAGGTGCCAGTATCCGTGCGAGGCGAGCTCGTGTCCTTCGGCGAGGATCTCCTCCGCGATCCGGGGCTCCCTGTCGAGGAGCCAGCCCAGAACGAAGAAGGTCGCCTTGCGGGAGTGTTCCTTCAGCATGTCGAGCAGCAGGCGGACCGCGGCCGGGGAGGTCCTCGGAAGGCCTTCCCAGCTCTCGGGGGGGTGGGCCCGCCTCATCGCGCCGGTCTGGAACCACTCCTCGACGTCGAAGGAGAGAGCGACGCGGCGCTTCACCATATCCTGCCGCCCTTCCGGCGGAAATCGCGGACTTCCCTGGCCGTAGGGAACCTGTTGGTGGTGGCCTCGGAGGAGGGATTCGGGGAGAGCGCCCAGCTGCCCGAGGCCACCAGGGCCAGTCCCTCGACCACGAGGTCGGCCGCAGTCCTCTTGCACATGGCCAGTAGTGCGTGCAGGCTCGTGGTCTCCCGGCTCGCAGGCACCGCTCTCTGCAGGAGGATCTCACCGTCGTCGAGCTTGGGGCTCATCACGTGGAGTGTGACCCCGGGGCGCGGAGGATCCTCCATGAGCGACCAGAAGGTCGGGAGCATGCCACGGTTGCGGGGCAGGAGGGCCGAGTGCACGTTGAGCGCGATCAAACGGGGAATCGCCAGCGTCCTGCGGCGCAGGATCCGCGGACAGGCAATCGAGACGAGGACGTCCGGCGACAGCGCTCGCAGGGTGTCCCGCGAGCTCTCAGCATTGGGGTCGTCCATCCTCAGGAAGCGGGCCCCTGCATCCTCCGCCACGCTCTGCAGCGAGTGGATCCTGCCGGTCCGGGTGCCCAGCAATGCGGCGAGCCTCAGCCAGAGCATCTGCCCTCCCCGGACTGCGAAGCCCGGGAGGCCATAGAGCCCCAGATACCTCCGGGCGTTGGTCAGTGCCGACGCAAGGGAGGCATGACCTGGCATCGCGACGACGGTGAACCTGCACCCGGGGCTCCTCCCCATGATGGATGCAACGGTCCCCGGGATGTTGAAAGGCTCGTCGTCACAGAGCAGTACGACGGAGAGGGGCCCTCCGGCGTCAGCTGCGGCAGCTGAGGGCGTAGGAGTAGAAGACGGCAAGGACGACCGTCAGCCCCGAGTAGAAGAGCGGGCTGAGCAGGAGGGAGCCCGCGACCCAGAATCCGATCAGGAGCAGGGCCACGACTCGATAGTGCCTGCCCGCCGGCCAGCCGCCCGTGGGATATCGGTTGAAGGTCCCGAACAGGTCTTCCGTGAAGCTGAAGAGGATTATCGAGATGACGACCAGCGCCAGGTGGAGGGGCATCCCTCCTGCCAGCCTGCTGTTGTCGGCCCAGGCGAGTCCCCAGGTCACCAGCGGAAGCAGGATGAGCCCGGTCAGGAGGGTGAGGAACCCGGCCAGGAGGATTGTGTCGGACGAGAAGGGCCCCCACTTCCGGACGGCGACAGCCATGAGCTTCTCCAGCAGGTACCGTGAGAGCCTGAAGAGAACGTAAAGGACCGCGATGACGAGCAGGACGATGCCGTAGTCCACGAGTCTCTGAGCCATATTCACCCTTCGCGGCCTTCTCCCGGCCCTTCGAGGAATCCGGTGCGGACTATCGCCCTCGGCGCACCGCATCCGCAAGTGCCGGGAGCGGCAGGCCTCGTCAGGTTCCCTTCTTCCGCCGCGCGAGACGGCGCATCTGCGACACTGTTCCCAGCAGCGCGAGGAGCCCCGATGCGGCGTAGGTCACCTCTGCGGGGGGAATGTAGCCTGCGAGCCGCTCCGAGAGGATACGTGCTCCACAGACCGCGGCGGCTCCGCCCCATACGGACGTCGCGACCGCCATGAAGTACCGTGCGCCGAAGAACCCCAGAAGGCCGGTCGCAGCCGCGGCCAGAGCCGAGACAAGGGGGGAGAGCCCCAGCAGCCCCGATGCCACGGCCCAGCCGGCCGCGCATCCGGCGAGGAGGAAGGAGACCCTGTACAGGAGAAGGGCCGTGACGATACCGAGGGCCGCCCCCAGGAGGGCGGCGATCACGATGACCGGCGAGGATGCGTCGCCGGCAAGGAAGAGGGCTCCATACGCTCCAGCGGCCGCTCCGCAGAGTGCGAGGAAGAACCTGAACATCCTCTCGCCCGCGAAGCAGAACATGAGCCCCAGCAGGAGAACGCCCACACCGAAGAGGACCACGAGGCTCATCCCGCCTCCCCCTCGAAGACTGCGAGCAACTCCCGGAGGTCCTCCGCCTCGAAGTCCGGCTCGACCTCGAATGCCATGCCCCTGTTGAGCCCTGTTCTCACAAGCACCGAGCCGAACCCCCCGGCCCTGGCCGCCCTGATCCCCTTTTCGGCGTCCTCCACCACGAGAGTGCTCCCCGGCTCGAGCCCCAGGCCCGCCGCAGCCTTCAGGAAGATGTCGGGGGCCGGCTTCGGGGGCAGTCCCTCTCCGCCCACGACGGTCACGTCAGGTGCCCCGCCTCCTGCCAGGATTGCCTCCACGAGAGGTTTCTCCGTGTTGGAGGCTATGGCGAAGGGTTTCCCGATGCGAACGAGCGCCTGCAGGAGCGGCCGCGCCTCCTGGAAGAGCGCGATCGATCCCTTCGCGCAGAAGCCGGAGTACGTCCTCCTCTGCATCGCCCTCAGACCCTCCGGGTCCGGGACGATCACGCCGCGCCTCCGGCACAGGCCGTCGAGGCCCTCGCCCCTGGACGACCAGTTGAGCCAGTACTCGGAAGGCTCCATCCCGATCCCCGCCGAACGGAGGGCCCGCGCCCAGGAGAGATAGAACCAGGGCTCGCTGTCGGCGAGCACGCCGTCGAAATCGAGCAGGAAGCCGCTTGCCGCGGCGACGGCCTCTCGGAGCCGGATCATGCGGATCCTTCGTTGTTGGTTGCCTTCGTCGGTCGCCCCATAATAAGCAAACACGTCGGACCATGCCCCGGGGCGTGCCGCACCGGGCGGGGTGCATCCCGGAGAGGGGAGGCAGTCTTGTTCAGGAACTTCACGGAAATACGCGATGCTGCGTGCTCCAGGCGCGAAGCCAGAGTCGCGGTCCCCATGGGGCATGACGAGGCATCGCTCGAGGCTCTGGCCATGGCGGCGAAGGAGGGCCTCGCCACCTCGGTCGTCTTCGCGCCCGCAACGGCTGTCTCAGAGACGGTTGCCGGAATGGGACAACCCCTTCCGCCCGAGATCGAGATCGTGGACGTGGGCTCGGAGGAGGCCGCCGCGCTGGAAGCTGTCAGGAGCGTCCACTCCGGTGCGGCGACCATGCTCATGAAGGGCATGCTCAAGACGTCCGTCTTCCAGAAGGCGATTCTCGACAGGGAAACCGGCCTTCGCACCGGGAGGGTCCTCAGCCATGTTGCAGTCGTGCACGCTCCCCTGCAGGACCGCCTTGTCGCCATCTCCGACGGGGGGATGGTGATCCGGCCCGACGCCGACGAGCTTTGCCAGATCATCGAGAACGCCGCCTGGGTCATGTCGGGCCTCGGCTGCAGCGAGCCCCTGGCGGCTCTCCTCGCAGCTGTCGAGGTCGAGAACGAGAAGATGCCCGAGACGGTCCTCTTCGCGGAGGTCGTCAGGCGGGGCGTGCCCGGAGTGCAGGTCCAGGGGCCGCTTGCCGTCGACGGAGCCGTTGATCCCGAGGCCGCGGCGATCAAGCACATCTCCGGACCCGTGGCCGGAAGAGCCAATATCCTCATCGTGCCAGACATAGCATGCGGGAACATCTTCGCGAAGGCCTTCATGTACATGACCGACACCGAGGTAGGCGGGCTGATCGCGGGGGCTTCAGCGCCCGTCGTCATGCTCTCGCGGTCCGACTCGCCGAGGACGAAGCTCAACTCGCTGGCCCTGGGCGTCGTGATGGGAGGGCGGAGATGAGCAGGCTGATCCTGGCGCTGAATCCCGGCGGCACTTCGACCAAGCTGGGAGTCTATCGCGAGGAGGAGCCCCTGTTCGAGGAGAACGAGAGGCATCTGCCCGAGGATCTCGCCGCATTCAAGGCGACCATGGACCAGATACCGCTCCGAAGGGAAGTGACGCTGAGGGTGCTCCAGGAGCATGGAGTTGACCTGTCGGGGCTCTCGGCCGTCGTGGGCCGGGGAGGCACATTCAAGCCCCTCAGCGCCGGGACCTACAGGGTGAACGACAAGCTCCTCCAGGACATCCGGGAGGGCAGCACGCTGCAGGCCGACCATCCGTCGAACCTCGGAGCGCCGCTCGCCGACGCCATCGCAGGGCCCCTCGGGATCCCCGCGTACTTCGTGGATCCGGTCTGCGTGGACGAGATGATCGAAGAGGCAAGGCTCTCGGGTCATCCGCTCCTGCCCCGCAAGAGCCTGAGCCATGCCCTGAACATCCGGATGGTCGCGTACAAGGCTGCGGCGAGACTGGGGAGGCCCCTCGAGGAGCTGAACATGGTCGTCCTCCACCTCGGGAGCGGGGTCTCGGTCAATGCCATCCGCAAGGGGCGAATGATCGACACGAACAATGCGAACGACGGCGGGCCGTTCAGCTCGCAGAGGACCGGCTCGCTTCCCATGACAGGCCTCGTCGACCTCTGCTTCGGCGGCGAGTTCACGCGGAAGCAGTTGATGACGATGTTCCTCAAGGAAGGCGGCCTCTATGCCTACCTGGGGACCGACCACGTGGGCGATGCCCTTGCAAGAGCAGGCGAAGGCGACGCCAGGGCGGACCTGGTGCTCAGAGCGATGACATATCAGTTCATCAAGGAGGGCGGGGCCATGGCCGCCGCGCTCTGTGGCAAGGTGGACTGCATTGTGGTGACCGGGGGAATGGCCCACAATGCATGGGTGGTGTCGAGGCTGGAGGAGGGCCTGAGTTTCCTGGGCCCCGTACTTGTCTTCCCGGGGGAGGCCGAACTCGAGGCGCTCGTCCGTGGAGTGATCCGCGTACTCGACGGCGTCGAGCCCGAGAGAACCTACGAGTAAGTCCGGAGGGAATACCGATGGCGAGACCGCTCAACGAAGTCACGGAGGGCAGGCTTCTGCTCTCCGGAAACGAGGCAGTGGCGCGCGGGGCCTGGGAGCATGGGGTGCACTTCGCTGCAGCCTATCCCGGGACTCCGTCCACGGAGATCCTGGAGAACATAGGCCGGCACTATCCCGAGATAGCCGCCCAGTGGGCACCCAACGAGAAGGTGGCCCTGGAGACGATCGCGGGCGCATCCTTCGGGGGTGCGAGAGTGCTCACGGCCATGAAGCACGTGGGGCTGAACGTGGCCGCCGATCCGCTCTTCACGCTCAGCTACATCGGCGCGACGGGCGGGATGGTGGTCGTCTCGGCCGACGATCCGGGCATGCATTCCTCTCAGAACGAGCAGGACAACCGGCTCGTGGCCCGTGCCGCGAAGGTCCCCGTTCTCGAGCCCTCGGACAGTCAGGAGGCGCTCGACCTGGTCGGCCAGGCCCTGGAGATCTCGGAGAGCTTCGATACGCCCGTCCTGCTCAGGACGACGACCAGGATAAGCCACTCCATGAGCGTGGTGAACATCGGGCCCCGCACGGAAACAGCCGTGAAGGGCTACGTGAGGGATCCGAAGAAGAGGATTCCGATACCTGCCCACGCGAGGTCGATGCACTCGCGTGTCGAAAAACGGACCCTGGCTCTCTCAGAGTTCGGCAACACCTTCCGGTGGAACAGGATCGAAGAGGGGAGGTCCAGGCTGGCCATCGTCACGAGCGGAGTGAGCTACTCCTACGTGAAGGAGGCCTTCCCCGATGCTTCCGTTCTCAAGCTCACGCTCTCCTGGCCGCTCCCCTGGGACCTTGTCCGGCGCTTCCTTGCGCGTGACGCCGAGTTCAGGGTTGTCGAGGAGGGCGATCCCTTCCTGGAGGAGCTCATCAGATCGCGCTTCCTCCTGCCTGTCGAGGGCAAGAAGTTGGTCCCGCTGGAGGGCGAGCTGAACCAGAGGGTGGTGCGCGAGTCGCTGGCTCCCGGGACCACTCCGGAACTTCCCGTTCAGCCGGCCTCCGTCCTCGTGAGACCGCCGGTCCTCTGCCCGGGATGCCCCCACAGGGGTGCGTTCTGGTCGCTGAAGAAGCTCAAGGGCAGTTCGACCGGTGACATAGGCTGCTACACGCTGGGGCTCATGCCTCCCCTCGACGCCATGGACACGACGATCTGCATGGGCGCCGCGATCGGTGTTCTCAGCGGTCTGGAAAAGGCCTGCGGCCGCGAGGTCTCGTCGAAGCTGGTCGCGGCGATCGGGGACTCGACCTTCGTCCACTCGGGGATCACGGGGCTGATAGACATGGTGTACAACGGTTCGACGGGAACTGTCCTGATCCTGGACAACGGCATCACCGCCATGACGGGCGGCCAGGAGCATCCCGCGACCGGGAGGAGCCTGCGCGGGGAGCCGGCCGAGAAGCTGGACCTTGAGAACCTCTGCAGGGCCTGTGGAGTCAGGCGCGTGGTCGTCGTCGATCCGCACGACCTGCCTGCGATGGAGCGTGTCCTGAAGGAGGAGATGGCGAGCAGGGAGGTCTCGGTCGTCATCGCGAGGCGGCCGTGCGTCATGGTGAGGAAGGTGACCCATCATGAAGTCGCCGAGCTGCAGCCCGAGCTGTGCATCGGCTGCAGGAGGTGCATGAGCCTGGGGTGCCCCGCCCTCAGCTTCGTCGACGGGAAGCCGGTGGTCAACAGCCTTCTCTGCTATCCCGAATGCAGGCTGTGTGCGGATGTCTGCCCCAAGGGAGCCCTCCGGAAGAACACGGGAGGTCAGGGCTGATGGGTAACGGAGTCACGAATGTCCTCCTGTGCGGTACCGGGGGCCAGGGCATCCTCCTCGCGAGTGAGATCCTCGGCTCTGCGGCGATGCTGAGCGGGCTGGACGTGAAGAAGAGCGAAGTGCACGGCATGGCCCAGCGCGGCGGGAGCGTGGTGAGCCATGTCCGCTTCGGGAGCCGGGTGCACAGCCCCCTCGTCGAGGAGGGGACTGCCGATCTGGTGCTCGCCATGGAGAAGCTCGAGGCCCTAAGATGGGCACACTTCCTCGCCCGCGAAGGCAAGGCGCTCGTCTGCGACCTGGAGATCATGCCCCTGACCGTGAACACTGGTGCCGCGGAGTACCCCGATGTCTATGCGGCGCTTGACTCCATGGGCGTCGACTGGAAGCCCGTGAGGGCCCTGGAGGAGGCTTCCGCCCTCGGGGACCTGCGCGTCGTGAACACGGTCATGATGGGCGCAGCCTCCTTCTTCCTGCCGCTGGAGGAGGACAGGTGGCTGCAGGCCCTGAAGAACAGGCTTCCGGCCAGGGCGCTCGAGGTCAACCTCAGGGCTTTCGCCCGGGGCAGGGAGCTGGCAGGAGCGTAGCAGGAGCAGTCATTCCAGCATCGCCAGAGGTTCCGCGGAGCGGGACATCGAGAGACCATTCGACCAGGCGCCCGGGGGAGTATCTAGCCTCTGGCCTGGCGGAATGCCGCCAGGGGATCGGGCGGGAGGCCCTTCTCCTCTCTCCATGCCTTCAACATCGGCCTGACGTCCGTCAACTGGGCTTCCATCAGCATGTTGCCGGCCAGCACCGGGTCGGGCCTGCCCTGAACCTCCGTGAGCTCGTCTGGATTGACCAGCATTGCCGATGCGAACGCGGCCTCGATGTTGGCGACCGCCCTGAGCACGGACTCTCCCGGATTCCCGACTCTTGTGCAGACACCTATCTCGAAGACGAGGTCGGCGATGGAGCACAGCCCTGCCTTCTCGGCAAGGAGCAGGTTGAGGAAGAACCTGAAGAGCGAGGCGGGATCGAGCGTTCCAGCGGGCAGGGCGCCCTGGGACAGACGGTTGTCTGAGAGGCGGACCATTCCCAGCATCTTCTGGTGGAGCATAGCTACCACTATGCTGTCGAGGCTTGCTCCCGGCAGGAGAGCCGCCGTGTCGAGAAGGACCTTGCACGACGGATCCGTCTCCCTTGCGAGCCATGCTGCCGTGCCCCAGTCGCTCACGGCCATCGCGCAGAACGAGGGGTCGTAGGGTCTGAACTCGAGCATCAGGTTCTCGCTCTTGCGGATGTTGAGGCCGATCTGGCGAAGCCCGTTCAGGATCCTGTCGAGCATGTCCGTCAGGTTCTTCTCTCCCGGCGAGTCTATCCCGTCCGGGATCCAGAGCACGGCCTGCCTGCAGCCCATGGCCCTCATCGCCTCGAAGGAGCGGATCAGGAAGTTGATCGAAGCCACGCGCACATCGGTGTGCGGACTGCAGAGGGTGCCATACATGAGGCGGTGGTTCAGGACTCCGCCCTTCCTGGGCGTGAAGAGGTCCGGGTAGAACGAGCCCACCTCGAGGGAGAGGCCGTTCATTATCTCCAGGAGCTTCGTCGCGTCCTCTTCGGTCCGGACGTCACCCGGCGCGTGGATGGAGATCCTGCGGCATCTGCCGGTGGCGGCTGAAACGGCTCCAGCCAGCTTGAGCTTCTCCTCCGCCGTTCCCGCATCGCCATCCATGCGATAGGTGGCGAAGCTGCTTCCGCCCCTGCCCAAAGAGTCTAGCGAAACCTGGAGCTGAAGCTCCCCGAGCCTCTCGATTACTGTCTTCACGGTGACTTCACCGGTCCTCTCCGCTAGAGACCGAGAACATCTGAAATGGACTTCATGGCTTCGAGCGCGGTTGCCACGAAGGGCTCGAGGGCCACTCCTGCACGCTCGCACTCACGGATGCCGTCACGGTTGACCGCCCGGGCGAAGCCCGACTTCCCCATCCTCTTGATGACCGAAGATGGCTCGACCCGGGCGAGCTTCCTGTCCGGGTAGACCAGGGCCGTCGCGGTGATGAGCCCTGTCACGCACTCGGCCGCCGTGAGGAGACGGTCGAAGTCGTTCTCCCTTGCAGTGCCGTTGTTCTCGCCGTTGTGAGAAGCTATCGCGTGAAGGGCCTCCTCGGGAAGTCTCCCTCGGAGCAGTTCCACGGTCTCGAGGCCGTGCTTCGACGGGTCGGACTCCGTCCTCTCGAAGTCGAGGTCGTGCAGGAGCCCGGCCGTCTCCCACAGGTCGGGATCGGCACCCCGCTGAACGGCAAGGACCCTCATTATGGCGCCGGTAGCCATGCAGTGGCGCCTCAGGTTGAGCTGGGACACACTCTGCTCGAGAAGGCTCATCGCCTCTTCATGGGAGATTCCACAACCTGCCATTCCACCTTCCCTCGAGTCTCAGGAGCCCCGTCGGCGGTCCCGCTTCGAGGAATGCGAAGGCCCTGCCCAGGGCTCCGGCTACCTCGGAAGGGATGAGCGATCTCGAAGAAGACTCTGATGCTACCATATCGGCTGCAAGGCCGTGGAGGAAGGCCCCCAGACACGCGGCGTTAGCCGCCGCGACCCCCTGTCCCATCAGACCGGCGATGATGCCGGTGAGGACGTCTCCACTCCCGCCTGTGGCGAGACCGCTGTTGCCCGTCGGGATGAGTATCCGGCGCCCGTCCGCCGTGAGGATCGCCGTGGGCCGGCCCTTGACCAGGACCGTTGCCCCGGCGGCTCGGGCAAGTGACTCCGCCGTCTCCCACCTCTGCACGAGAGTGGCATCGTCCTTCCCCGTCAGCCTCCTCAGTTCCCCCGGGTGGGGGGTGAGCACCAGCGGGGCGCTCCTCGAGGCCAGCTCGGTCACCGACCCCGCCATGACGTTGATTGCGTCGGCGTCGAGGACGGCGGGCAGATGCCAGTTGGCGAGGACGTGCCTGACTAGCTTGAGCGTGTCCACGCCGGCCCCCATGCCCGGCCCTGCCGCCAGGCACGAGAAGGGCGCGGGATCCGGCAGCGAAGTGACGTCGCCAGGCAGGAAGTAGCTGCATATGACTTCCGGGATCCTGCCCGAAACGGCAGGAGCCGCCGGATATGGAACGAAGAGGTGAACGAGGCCGGCTCCGGCCCTGAGCGCACCCATCGACATCAGCAGCGGGGCTCCAGGCATCTCCTCGGAGCCCCCGATCAGCATCACCCTGCCGAACCTGGCCTTGTGAGCGTCTACGGGCCTGTCCGGGAGCATGGCGCTCGCGGCCTCGAAGTCCACGACATGCCTGTCCGGCCGGCCGTCCACCCTCACGCCGATGTCCGCGGTGAAGATGGCGCCCGCCATGCCGCACCCCGGCGGCATCAGCAGGCCGGCCTTGACGGCTCCGAAACAAACGGTCACGTCTGCCTTCGGGGTGCGGGGATCCACCTGGCCGGTGTTTCCGTCCACACCCGTGGGCGTGTCCAGGGCAAGAGCGGGTGCGGGGGCGCCGCCGAGGATTCCCGCGCATTTGGCGGTCGGCCCCTCCAGGGTCCCGTGGAATCCCGTTCCGAGCAGGGCGTCGACCACGAGGCCCGGCGTCCCGGACATGTCGGCAAGCTTGTTCATGCCTATGACGGTGCCGCCGGACTCCCTGAACCTGACCAGGTTCTTCATGCAGAGCGGGGAGATGGTGGAGCTCGAATCGGCGGCGAAGACGGCGCGTGCGACATAGCCTGACTGCTGGAGGAGGCGTGCCAGGACGAATCCGTCGCCTCCGTTGTTCCCCGGGCCGCAGAAGATGTCCACCGGCCCGTCGTCACAGGAGGACATCCTCATGGCTATCGCGCATGCGGCCCTCCCCGCGCGCTCCATGAGCTCCTCGGCAGGCGTACCCTCGAGGGCGGTCCTCCTGTCGAAGCCCTTCATCTCATCAGGGGTGACCCACCAAGGCATCGTCGGCTAACCCTCCGATATGACCACCACTGCGGCCGCCATGGCCGGAGTGTGGCTGATGCTCAGGCTGACCGGCCTGCGGGCCAGGAGCTCCGACGCCCTTCCCGAGAGCCTCAGGCCGGGCGGGGTCGATCCGCCGCCCACGACCTCCACGTCATGCCAGCGCACGCCTTCGGCGAGACCGGTCCCGAGGGCCTTCAGAAACGCCTCCTTCGCCGCGAATCTTGCGGCCAGCGACTGCATCGATCTCGGACCGACCGCGAGCTCCTCGCTCGTGAAGAGCTTGGTCAGGAGGCGCTCACCGCACCGCCCCACAACTCCAGCGAAGCGGACGACCTCCACGAGATCGATGCCGGCTGAGACTGGCATGCCGTCACTCCCCCTGCGCCGGCCGCCCGGCGGCCTGTGAACCTGAAGTATATGAACTCCGGGAGCGGCCATGGATGGCTTCGCCACTCACGGCACCAGCGCCTCGAGCCTTTCTCCGGTCCATCTGGCGAATGCGTTGCACGACATGCCGGAACAGGCGTCGGGGTCCCTGTCGATCACGGCCGCTGCCGCCCTGCCGACCATCGTGGCGTTGTCCGTCGGGCATCGGGGCAGGAGCAGTCTCGTCCCCGTCCTCCCACAGCCTTCTGCAAGCGTCTTCCGCAGGAGTGAGTTGGCCGCCACGCCGCCTCCGACCAGGGCCGATCTCGCTCCAGCGAGATGCAACTGCGCGAAGAACTTGGAGACCAGTATCCTCACGACCGTACGGTTGAAGGAGGCCGCGATGTCCTCGACGCGGGCCCCCTTCTCCCACTGCAGCCTCACAGCCGTCTTCAGGCCGCTGAAGCTGAACTCGGGATTCCCCGGATCCTCCAGGGGAGAAGGCAGAACGACCGAGTCCGGGTCTCCGATGGAGGCCAGCCTGTCTATCCCCGGACCGCCCGGATATCCCAGCCCCAGCATCTTGGCCGTCTTGTCGAAGGCCTCTCCGGCAGCGTCGTCCCTCGTTCCGCCGAGGAGAACGCAGTCATGCCAGCCCTTCTCCATCCTGAAGAGACAGGTGTGTCCGCCCGAGACCAGCAGGGCTACTGCGGGGAACTCGACCTCCGGCTCGTCGCCGTAGTGGGAGAAGATGTGGGCGGCCAGGTGGTTGATGCCGAGGAAGGGCCTCCCGCAAGCCAGAGCCGCCGCCTTCGCCCACGAGAGCCCGACCAGGAGGGACCCTATGAGGCCCGGGCCCGCCGTGGCGGCGAAGAGATCCACATCCCCCGTCTTCGCCCCCGCTTCCCGAAGAATGGACCCGACCAGGTCGGGAAGGACCTCCATGTGAAGCCTCGAGGCGATCTCCGGGACCACTCCGCCCGTCTCCCCGTGCTCCTGCTGACTGCGGATGACCTCCGCGACGGTCCTCGTCCCTTCGAGCAGGGCCGCCGCCGAATCGTCGCAGGAGGTCTCGACCGCCAGTATCAGCAAGGCGTATCGGCTACGACCTGCAGGGTGATGTTCTCGAACTCGTCGCCAGCCACCCTGACCGGCACCGAGTAGCTGCCCACGGCCTTGATGTGGTTCTCGAGGTGGATCTGGCGGAGATCGACGCGGACTCCCGCATCGGCCAGGGCTGAAGCGATCTCCTTCTCGGCAATGCTCCCGTAGAGCCTGCCGCCGCTGTCCGCGGGAGCCTTGAGCAGGCAGGACACTCCTCTGAGCTTCGCGGCCATCTCCCGCGCCATTGCCTTGAGGGAGGCCTCGTGCTGCTGCTGGCTCTTCCTGATCTGCACGGCGACCTTCTCGGCGGTCGAGCCTGCCGCGACGGCGAGGTTCCGCGGGAATAGGAAATTCCGCGCGTAGCCGTCGGCAACATTGACTATCTCCCCGGCCGAGCCGAGGGTCTTCACATTCCTGGTCAGGAGGACCTTCATCGTGGGATTCCCTCCATTCTAGCCCGCAGGCGCTTCCGGAAGTCGAACCAGGTGTCCAGAACGCCGGTGAGCACCACCGCGGCGAAGGCCGCGGGAGGTGCAAGGAGCACTGCCGCAACGAACAGGAAGACAAGCGCAGGACCCGTTCTGAGAAGCGCGCCTGCGACCTGCGCTCCGACTACGAAGTAGGGGGCAGTCATGAAGACGAGGACGTTGTGGGAAGCCTGCAGGGCGGGTCCCTGGTGCATTCCCGGCCAGAGGGCCGTGCCGAGGGCCGCTATCAGGATCCAGGCCGGGGAGAGGCCGAGCCTCAGTTCCTCCCTGCTGCCGCCGCCGCCACCCATCGCCCTGAAGAAAGCCACCGCCGCCGCCGAGCCCGCCACTGCCTGGACCGCACCGGCCCCGGGCGAGAGATATGACAGAAGCCTCACGAAACTTTCCACCGCAGAGTCGGGCAGCCTGACAGGGTAGACGCCGCCTATGATCTGCCGGACGTCGCCGGGGGCGAGGCCCATGAGCCCCGGGCCTGCGACGAGCCCGGCTGCTGCAGCCACGACAACGGCAGCCGCTGCCGTCGATGCTGCTCTGACCCCGGACAGGCCCAGCCTGGAGCCGGCGCAGAGGGCCGCCGCCAGGGCGGCCGTCATCAGCGCGCCCTGGAGGCCCAGCAGGAGGAACATGGCGACGACTATGGAAAAGGAGCCGAGCAGGGCCGGGAGGGGCTTCTTTGAGCAGGCCGCCCGCCCGGCGACCGCTCCCGCCGTGAACTGCAGGCCCAGGAGCAGGCTGAGCAGTCCGGCGAGGGCGGCCTTGAGGCCGGAATTCCTGTCCATCGGTCAGGCTCCGCGGAGCTGCACTGATGCGCCTCTACCGGAAGTGCTCTCTGACGAACGGCACGATCGCCAGGAACCTGGCGACCTTCACCGCCCGGGCGATGCTCCTCTGGTGGCGGGCGCAGTTCCCGGAGACCCTTCTCGGGACGATCTTCCCTCTGTCGGAGACGTAGCGGCTGAGGAGCCTCTCGTTCTTGAAGGAGATCACGATCTCCGGCGTCGTGCAGAAACGGCACTTCTTCTTCTTGGCGACCTTGACCGACGCGCGCTTCTTCTTCACTTGTCGGAACCAGCCTTTCCCGGGATCGAGTCTCCCGGATCCAGTAGTTGAACCTTCCTGGCCCGCACGACCATCCTGTGCCGCGCGGTACCCGACCTGTCCTCGAAGAGGAAGCTGGCGAGCCTCCCCTCCACCACCACGCTCATCTCCGGCCGGAGGTCCCTGTCGAGGGCCTCGGCCCGCTCCCCCCAGATCTCGATGTCGAGAACTGTGTTCCTCTCGCCGGCTTCGCCGGGCATCTCGAGCGGGCAGCTGACCTCGAACGAGAGCAGGTACATCCCTGAGCTGGTGCGCATCAGCCCTCTGCGCTTGCTCACAGTCCCGCTGACGATGACCATGTTGACGACGGGCGGGACCAGGTCCCTCCTGCTCATCGTCGGATCACCTCCTCGTTCCGCCTGCCATGCCCCGCCGCGTGCTAGAACGGTATGTCGTCGAACTCGCTGTCGGACTCGGGGGGCTCGTCTGAAGCGGAGTATGACGGCTTCTCAGGCTGGGCGGCCTGCTGTGGCTCGGGCCGGCTCTGGCTCTGCTTCTCGAGGAACTGCACCCTCCTTGCGAGGATCTCGAGCGCCGTCCGTGTGCTGCCGTCCTGGGCCTGCCAGCTCCTCGACTGGAGCTCGCCCTCCACGAGGACCGGGCTGCCCTTCCTCAGGAACTGGGCGACAAGCTCCGCCGTGCGTCTCCAGGAGACAACGTCGACGAAGCATGTCTTCTCGTGCCATTCGCCGTCCTTGCCCCGATAGGACTGGTTGCTCGCCATGCGGAAGTTGGCCACGTGGATCCCGTTTTCCAGGATGTTGGTCCGGGGATCCTCGACGAGGTTGCCCGAGATGAGCACCCTGTTGAGGCTGGGCATCCTGATGGTGGCGCCCTGACCGCTCATCTCCGCTACTCCTCGGAGTCCTGGTCGGATTCCTCGTCGGAGTCATAGCCGGCGGGGAAGTCCGTTCCCGGGGCCTCCTGAGAACTGGACACATCCGAGTCGGGGACGATCTCGGCCCCGGCCTCGTCGAGCCTGAGGGTCAGGTGGCGCAGGCAGTTGTCATTGATGCCCAGGTTCCAGTCGAGCGACGCGCTTACTTCCGGCGTGCCCGTCCAGCGGACGAAGAAGTACACGCCCTCCGTCTGCTTCTTGAGCGGATAGGCAAGCATCCGGCGGCCCCATCTCTGGGTGCCGGTGTGGGTCCCGCCGCCCTTGCCGATCAGCTCGACCACGCGGGCGAGCTCCTGCTCGAGATCGGCTTCGGACAGGCTGGAATTGAAGATGACCGCGGTTTCGTAACTTCGCAAGCGAGGCTCCTCCTTCCGGACGACGTCTGCGGGGCCGCATCCGTCCGAGGCACCGGTCGTACCGGAGCCGCTCAGTCCGGCATCGCCGGCCGTGAGCAGGAGCCGCGCACTGGCGCGGGGGTCGCTTTCGGACGGAGGAACCCCACGGGTTCCAACCGGCTGCGCAACTGGCGGCGCAGCAAACGACAGGGCCAATACATGGCCGAACGAGGCATGCCGGTCAAGGGGAAGGCTGGGGCTGTACGCTGTAGGCTGTAGGCTGGAGGCTGAAGGGGCTGGACAGCGGGCCATTCTCCCGCAGCGACCACGGACTTCGGACTTCGAGCAGCCTGCTGTCAGCGACCGCTAGAAGAAGATGTGCCCGCCGATCCCGCCGTTGAACCCGAAGTCGGTTCCTGGAATCAGGTCTATCGTGGGGACGCCCTCTACGAAGAGGTCAACGGGCGCGCCCCCTATGGGCAGCATAAGGCCGAGGGGGATCCGCGCCCCGAAGATCGTCTTGTCCTCCTCGTCGCCCTTGTTCTCCTCGAAGCTGAGCTTGCCCCCGAGGCCGTAGTAGAACGCCAGGTTCCTGAAGTCCTCGTCGTCGGTGATGTTGAACGAGTGGAGCGTGTAGTCGGCGTACAGGAACAGGTTGCCTTCGTGCTGGAACGCCCAGGCAGCCCCGACAGTCAGGGCGGAGTTCCCCGAGAGCCAGCTCTTCAGGCATACGCCGGTGGGCTCGCCCAGTATCAGCCCGACCCCGGTGCCAGAGGTCTGTGCCAGAGCTGCTGCTGCAACCACGGCTGCTGCAAGGACGGTCAGTCTCATTACTACCTCCCCTAGAGGGTTACCCGGCTGCCCGAATGATGAAGAAGACGATGGCCTTTCGCCAGAGAGCTGCCCCTCCAGCCTACAGCCTTCAGCCTACAGCCTCTCTAGCTCGAGTACAGCAGGTTCGAAGGGAAACTGGGATCGCTCGTCGCGTTCACGCCCAGCTTGCGGAGCCCCGAGCTGTCGCCAGCCGTGGGGATGGCCGTGATGTGGGCCTCGCAGCCACGCAGCCGTGCGAGGCTGTTCAGCGCCAACTCGGCCGCGGGACTGGTCATTGCACTGACGGAGAGGGCTATCAGGACCTCTCCCAGATCCAGGGTGCTGGCCTGGGAACGGAGGGCTTCCGTCTTGAGCCTCGATATCGAGGTGATGGTCCCGGGGGAGAGGAGGTGCATCTCCGCAGGCAGCCCTGCCGCCCTCTTGACAGCGTTGAGCACGAGCGCGGCGGGAGCGGTCATCAGTTCCGAGGTGCGGCCGACCGCCAGCGAGCCATCCTCGAGCTGCAGCGCGGCTCCCTGACCGTCGGGGACCTTGGATGCCCTTCTGGCGTCCCTGGCCGGTGCGACGACGGCCCTGCGCTCGGGAGTGAGGCCATACTGCTCGAGCAGGGCCTCGGCCTTCTCCACCGCGCTGGCCTCGCCGAGCCCGCTCACGTACTCACACCTGTAGCGGAAGTATCTGCGGATCATCTCCTGGAGGGCGGCCTCGCGGACCACCTGATCGTCCTCTATTCCATCGGCCATCCTGTTGACACCCATGTCGGTGGGAGAGCGGTAGAATCCGCCTGCCCCCGTGATCCTCTCCAGAAGCCGCTGAAGCAGGGGAAACGCCTCCACATCCCTGTTGTAGTTCACCGACTCGATCCCTGCCGACTTCAGGTGGAAGGGATCGATCATGTTGAAGTCCCCTATGTCCGCCGTGGCCGCTTCGTAGGCCGCATTCACCGGATGGTCCAGCGGCAGGTTCCAGATGGGAAACGACTCGAACTTGGCGAACCCCGCATTCGTCCCCAGCTTGTGCTCGTGATACAGCTGGGACAGGCAGGTACCCAGCTTGCCGCTGCCGGGTCCCGGCCCTGTGACAACGACCAGGGGCTTCGTGCAGGGGATGTAGGAGTTCCTTCCATAGCCGGCCTCGCTGGCGATCAGATCGACGTCGGAAGGATAGCCCGCCGTGGGCTGGTGTGCGAACACGCTCATCCCCCTGCGGGAGAGCCCCTTCATGAAGGCCTCCGCGGCAGGCTGACCCTTGAAGCGGGTGACGACGACGCCCAGGACGGAGAGGCCGTTCGCACGGAGATCGTCGATCAGCTTGAGGGCGTCCACGTCATAGGTTATGCCGAAGTCGCAGCGGAGCCTCCTGCGCTCGATGTCTCCGGCGTAGATGCAGAGCAGCATCTCGGCACGGTCGCTCAGCTCGCGCAGCAGCCTCAGCTTCACGTTGGGGTCGTAGCCGGGCAGGACGCGCGCCGCGTGGTAGTCGAACATCAACTTGCCGCCGAACTCGAGGTACAGCCGCCCCTCGAAGTGATCGATCCGCTCGAGGATGGCCTTCTTCTGAGCTTCGAGATACCTGTCGCAGTTGAACCCCGGATGCATGTGCGCCCCCCCTCGGGAAAGGGGGAACATACGACAGCTGGACTGCGGAGGCTGTAGGCTGAAGGCTGAAGGCGGTAGGCTGAAGACTGGGGACTGGAGGCTGAAGGCTGGAGGGGCTATCGTCTTGGCCGGGGTCCTCGTGCAGCGAGTCTCCAGTCCAAAGTCCCCAGTCCCCAGTCTGGGTGAGGCTGTTCGATCGCGGCGGCCAAGGACTTCGGACTCGGGACGGCGCACGACCCCGTGCATGCGAGAAGGGCGGGACCCGCAGGCCCCGCCCTTTCTCTCGATGTACCCAGTCGCTACCGGATCACCATGACCTGGCGCGCAACGGAGCCCGCGGGGGTGGTCAGGCGGATGAAGTACACGCCGTTGGCCACATCCTGAGGCTCCCACTGGACGACCTGCGACCCTGCCGTCAACTCGCCGTTGACGATCGTCGCGATCCTGCGGCCCGTGATGTCGTAGACCGAGAGGTCGGCAAAGCCGCTCTCGGGCAGTGAGAACTGTATGCTGGCCGCCACGGTGACCGGGTTGGGGACCGGGAGACCGAGCTCGAGCGAAGGAACGGGGCCCGACTCGGTGTCACCCACGCCCACGCCGACCGTCCACATCACAGTGTCGTACCGGTAGTCGTGCTTGAAGGCTCCTGCATGGATCTCGCCGGAGCCGGGGATCGTCACGGTGAAGGAGACCTGGCCGGAGGCGTTGGTCACCGCTTCCTGGTAGAAGGTCTGCGCATCGGCGGTTCCTTCGATGCCGTCGGTGAGCGTGACGTTCGCTCCCTGGACGGGAGCGGAGGCCCCGTTGACGACGGTGAGCGTCACCGTCTGGCTGCCTGGGTTGAGGACGGAGGGACCGAGGATGTTCAGCACGCCGGGCTCTCCCGCCGTGTCGAAGCTCCAGATCTCCATCGCCGGGTCGCCGAACCAGTTGTACATGTGGGCGTTCGTGGCCCCGTAGGGGGCGAACTGGTTGATCACCAGGACGGTCGATGCGTTGATCGCCATGGTTATCCCCCAGATGCCCTGATCGTAGAGGGCCTTGTAGATTTCCTTGATGTACGTGTGGTTGGCCTCGGTGTACGAGGGGTTGTTGGCGCCCAGATTGCCGCTGGACCCGTGGGTGGCGAACTGCCAGCTCTCGGACAGGCAGTCGCCCGAGTCCTGGAAGCGGCCGTTCAGGCACGCGACGTTGAAGACCGGCGGCATGAAGTTGTTGGTCAGGGCGTTGATGTTGGCCGCCGTCCATCCGGGGGACCATGCCCAGTAGGTCACGTCGCCATGGCCGCGGTAGGTGACCGTGCCGATCTGGTTGTTGATGGCGTCCGACACCATCTGCGCCGTTCCGCCTTCGGGCGGGTAGACCTTCGTGAAGGTCATGTTTATCAGGCTGTAGGGATAGGCGGCGATCTCGTTGCAGCACTGGGTGTACTTGCCCGGGTACTGCTCCTCGTGGGCCGCGAGGACCGTCTCGCTCGGCGTGATGCCGGTGGTGTTGGCGTCGTCGAACGAGAAGTTGAGGTAGCCGTTTATGATCTTGTTGACCTGATTGGTCACCTGGGCGGGAGTGCCGGTCAGCCTGCCGACGCCTATGTCCGGATACTGGCCACCCGTGACGCACGCGAAGTAGTAGTCGCCATAGAGCTCGTACCCCGCGTCGCTTCCCCAGTCGTGCGTGGCCATCTGCGAGTGGTCACCCACGATCAGGGCGTACTTCGTGATGCCCGTCTCGTAGTCGTCGGCGATGGCAGTCTTGATCTGGGCATCCGTCGCCGGATTCGAGAGCACCTCGACCTTGACCTTGAGGCCCAGCCAGTTGTGGAGCTCGTAGAGGGGCTGAACTGCGGACTGATTGGACGAGTTGCAGATGACTATGTACTCCGCCCCGCCCCTCGTTCCCGCATCATGGCCCGCAGCGCGGAAGCTCCCGAAGTTGATGACCGTGCCGGCCATCGCGGGCTCGATCTCGGAGCTGATCGGGCCGCAGGTTCCGTCGATCTGGCCCGTGAAGTCGATCCGGACCCTGACCGAGGCCAGGGCCTGTAGCCGGCCCGTGACCGGATCGTACCTGAACGGATTCACCACGAGCCTGGATGTGTGCAGGCCCGCCCAGATGCCGTCGGAGTCCACGGTCGCCCATTCGGCGGGGATCGGGCCGTCCTGCGAGTAGGCCTGTCTGTCGATCCTGAACGCCCAGGGAGCGTGAGCCATGTCGATCTCGGCAGGCTGGCGCGGGTACAGGGAGATGCCGTCGAGCGTGGAGTACTCCACGTCCTGGATGGAGACCTGTGCCGTGGCACCGAGCGGCAGTGCGAACATCACCGGAACGGCCGGAGTCTCCGGCTGTCCCGTAGCGCACTGCGGGTAGTAGCCGGGGAGCTCGATGCGGTCCCAGGAGGTCCCGCCGCCGGGATACTTGGACATCCAGAAGCCGGGAACGGTGATGTCCAGGACAAGGTGCCCGAGGTCGGACTCCACTATCTGGACAGACGGCTGCTGGCCCGGCCCGCCGCCGAGGGACTGCCATGAGGAGGCGTCACCCGTGGCTGCGAGAGCCGCTGCGGCCATGAGAAGCAGCACAGAAAGAACCTTCATCCGACAACCTCCACCGAGAGGGTCGCATTTCCAATGGAACAAACTACTCCATATCCGCAACACTTGCAAAGCTCCCCCTCCCGGTCAAGGTTCCCGGCCCGACGAACAGCGGCTACAGCCTCCAGCCTCCAGCCTTCAGCCTCCAGCCTTCAGCCTCCCCGTGTTTGTTGACGAGCAACCCGGATTGCCCGATCTTGTTGCGCACAGCCCGAACGAAGGAGGCCCGGTTTGAGGTATCTGCTGATTGTCCTTCTGGCGGCCGCAGTTGTGGAGGCCGGTCCCCACTTCGGCGGCAGGATCGGCCACTACAGCGGGAACGAGCCCCGTACAGGCGGGACCGCCGGCGCAACGATCTGGGGCGGCCAGTTCAGCCTCCCGCTCATGAACCTGGTCTCGCTCGAGTTCAGCGCGGGATACGCCGCCACGAAGAGCGACATCACCCTCGAGAACTACCTCTTCAACTACCTGGAGACCGAGCAGGGCGTCGACCTCGGCGAGAGCGACAGCCTGCTGAGGGAGTATCTCAAGCAGGAGTGGGGCTGGTCCGATACGACGATCCTCTACTCGCTGCAGTCGTACCAGGTGACGTTCCATGACCTCGACCTCGGCGCCACCCTCAAGATCGAGCTGCCGGTGGGCTCATCGATCCCGGTGAAGCCGTATGTGGGCGGCGGCGGCGGAGCCCACGTCATAGTGAGCGATGCCGATGTCCTCCTCGAGGTTGTGAGCCATCAGACCGGCGGGGGAGTCACGATAGATCCGTACGACAAGGTCCACCCGGAGGTTCACGGCGTGATCGGGGCGAGTTTCCAGCCGCCGATGATGCCTCTGAGCGTGTTCGCCGAGTACAAGTACGCGAGGACCATGGGCTACGAGCCCGGTGCGGGCGCCATCAGCACGGTGTACGCAGGCGTCAACATCGGGTTCTAGGTTCCGTCTTTCGGCTTCGACGGCAGGCAGCTCGTTGAGCCGCCGGCCGTTCCGTGCCGGCGGCCCTTGACGGGAGGGCGGTTCTCTCGTATCATCTGATCATCTGGTTGAACGCTACTCTACGCCGTTACTTCATCTTCGAATGGGGGTGAACTCGATGAAGGTACTTGCTCTCGCTCTTCTGTTCGTCCTTCCCGTGTCAGCCCAGGTGGTCGTCCAGACACTCGACGCCCCTGACACGAATATCAGCGGGCTTGCGTTCGGAGCCGGCTCAGGCTGGGCCTTCGACAACGTGACAGGCTGGCTCTACCAGTTCGACACCTCCACCGGGGCTGTGCAGTCCTCGTGGTTCATGGACCTGGCCGGAGCCCAGGCAAGGGGCCTCGGCTTCGGGAACAACCAGATCTACCTGGTTCTCAGCTCCGGCTACGTGAACATCTACAGCACCTCCGGGTCCTTCGTAGGAACCTTCAGCGCCCTCTGTTGAGGAAGCTATCTCTCGTCGGCGACGGGAGCATGCGGAACTTCTTCCCAGCTGCTCGTGATAGGGACTTCCTCCTACTACGGATTCGTCGCTGAGGGTTACAGCTGGACGGGCTCCCACAGCGGGATCTTCCTCGCGGGGATGCCAAGCGTGACCGCCAGCTATGACGCCGGCTATCGCAGCGACGGCACGGTCTGGGTGGCGAACGACGCCTCCGACAGCCCGATCAAGGCCTTCAACACCTCCGGCGTACTTGTCCAGTACATACCGGGCGACCTCGTGGGGAATGCGGCCCGCGGAGTCGACTTCGATCCCGACGGCTATCTCTGGTGCAGCAACCCCAACACCGACAAGCTGTACAAGATCAGCCTGACGACCGGCATAGGGGATCAGCCCGGGGTCACGATCCAGCCCGCTCTGGGTTGCAGCTCGAATCCGTTCCAGAGCTACACCGTCGTTCAGGGTTCGGGCTTCTCGGCTGAAGCGCGCATCGAGGTGTTCGACATGTCGGGCCGCGAGGTACTGGAAGCGCCCTTCGGCGGCAGCTTCACGGTAGGCGGCCAGGCGATGCCTGCAGGCACCTATGTGGTCCGTGTCGTCGACGGCACGACCGCTCAGGGCCTGCGCCTCGTCAAGCTCTAGCCGGAAGAGCATCGTCGAGATGTGGCGGGGCGCCCCGGGCGCCCCGCCCGCTTGTTGACTCCCGGCAGTCCCCCGGCGATAATCTCCTGTCAGGTGATCGTTTGCAGTGCTTCTCCACAGAAGGGGGAGGACTTTGAGGAAGCTAGTTCTCGTCGCTCTGCTGGCGGTACCGCTCTCGCAGGCTCAGACCGTGGTGGCCGCCTTCGATTCCCCGGACACCGGGATCTGCGGCCTTGCCTGCGGCGGAGGCTTCCTATGGGCGGTCGATGGAACCACGCACTTCGCCTACAAGCTCGATCCGGCCACCTGCGCGGTCCTCGACTCCTGGTATCTCGAGGCTCTGCAGGCCACGGAGAACCCCACAGGGCTTGCGTTCGGCAACAACACGCTCTTCGTTGCCGGGAGCTCGGGCACGTCGGCCAACATCTACTCCTACACCCCGGATGGTGCATTCGGATCAGCTTTCACCGTCAACTGTTGAGGCTCCCAGCTCCTGTCGGTGACAGGACTGGGCTCCAGCAGTTCCCTCCTCTATGCTCTCGGCACCTCTCCGGATCCCTCGGGGGGACAGACGACGATCCGCATGGTGGAAACCTACACCTGGGGCGGAGTCGTGGGGACGATGCCGTACATCACGCAACTCCAGGGTGTCCTCGCCACATATGACTGCGCCTGGCGCAATGACCTCCTGTGGGTGGCCTGCGACGGGGCCGACAGCCCCATCAAGGCCTACAACACTTCCGGCCAGCTCCAGGACATGATCCCGGGCTCGCTCGTCGGCGGAGCCGCACACGGGATAGATTTCGACGACAACGGGATCATGTGGGTCGCCAACCGCGACACAGGCAAGATCTACGAGATCGACACGACGCAGGGTGTCCACGGGGGCGAGGCCGCTCCGGCCGATCTGACGGCGAACTGCAACCCCTTTGTCTCCTCCGTCGTCATCCAGGGTGACTTCGGTCCCGGAGCGCAGCTCGAGATCTACGATCTGGGCGGGCGCATGATCCTGTCTGCACCATTCGCCGGCAGCTTCTCCTGGGGCGGCTCGGGCGTGCCGTCGGGAACCTATGTCGTGCGGGTTAGCGGCGCTGCAGGGTCGAGCACGCTGAGACTGGTGAGGCTCTAGGGAATCTCCTGATGGATGGGGGGCGCCGGTGACGGCGCCCCCCTCCTACTTCGGGCCCCCGTTACCGATCGCGGCTCTCATGGACCGTGCGATCCCAGCGGCCGCGGCCAGCACTCCTCCGGCGAGCGGGGTCCACGGGCCGCCGCGGTAGTCCTCCACGATTCCGCCCGCCTCGGCGACCATCAGCGCACCGGCGGCCATGTCCCAGGGCCTCAGATGCTGCTCCCAGAAGCCGTCGAGCCTTCCGCAGGCCACTCCGCAGAGGTCCAGCGCTGCCGAGCCGCTTCTCCTTATGCCCCCTGCGAGACCGAGGAAGCAGATCAGCGGCGCGATGTCGAACCCGAGGTCCCGGGGCGTCCGCGAGTAGGGGAATCCCGTGGCGAGAAGGGCATCGTCCAGCGCCGAAGCCTTCGAACACCGGACGGGGGCGCCGTTCAGCGTCGCCCCCGAACCGCGCAGGGCGAGGAAGGTTTCCCCTCTCGACGGATCCCTGACACAGCCCATCTCCGGCCCCTCCCGATCCTGCAGGGCCACCGAGACTGCGAATGCGGGATAGCCGTGGGCGAAGTTGGTCGTGCCGTCAAGCGGATCGACCAGCCAGAAGGGCGCTTCTGGGATAGGATCGTCTGCTTCCTCTCCGACGGTGGGGATACCCGGCAGCATCTCCTCGAGCCTCTGCCTGAGAAGGGCTTCGCTCTCCAGATCGGCGGAGGTGACCAGCTCGTGACCGGCCTTCCTCGTCGCGGCGGGCTTCTCCATCAGGCGCCTCAGGAGCAGATCGCCCGCCTCGCTGCATATCGCCGCCAGGCGGCGGCCCTCGGCCTTCATCGAGTCGGGCCCTCCCCTTCCCCGGTCAGGTCTACGGAGATGCCCATCGCAGGAGGGAGATCGCGGTGGCCGCCTATCCTCAGGGGATCGCCGTCGGCTCTGAGCGCCAGACGCTCGACCTCGTGCTCGTCCGCGGGAACCGCTCCGAGCCTGATCAGAGTATTCGTCTCCCTGTGCCTGATCGCGAGGTTCATCCAGTTGTACTGGCCGGGCGCCTCCCTCCCGAGGAGGGTGATCCTGTCGAAGAGGTCCTGGGTCGATCGCACGGGATCGGAGCACGCCCGGAAATCCTCGAGCTCGACGCGCCATCTGAGTCCGGGCAGAGCCCGGCAGCAGGCGAAAAGCGTCCTGCATCCGGTTGCCGCATGGAGCCGTGCGGGAGCCGACGAGGCCAGGACCGGCACTCCGAAGCTCCTCACCCAGATCCCCCTCGGCCCGCCCCACGCCGTGGGCGCGATCTGGATGACCTCGCCGTTGCCCAGAGCCTGGAACATCCACCTCGGATTGTCGCCCGGGAACGCGACATGATGCCATCTCATGCTCGTTTCGAGCCTCGCCCGCCTCTTTGCCTCGGCCTGGCCCTCGTACGCCGTCGAGATCACATGCATCGGGTATCCGGCGATGGCGAGCAGGATGTGCATCGTCCTCTCGTCGCCGAAGTGAGGTGCGAGCAGGAGAACCCCCCGGCCCTGAGCCAGGGCTTCGTCGAGCAGTTCCCTTCCGCCCCACGAGATCCTCGAATCAAGGCCGGCCCGGTCGAGCCTCGCCGCATCGTAGAGCCCCAGCATCGCCCTCTGGTGCGTCAACCAGTAGGCCCTCATGACCGACCTCCGCCAGGACGGGCCGGCGCCCGGGAAAATGCGGGCCAGATGCCCGAGGTACTGGCTCCGTCTGCCTCCGAGCTGGTCCGAGTCGCCGAGCCCACGCATCAGCGCGAGGATTCCAGCAAGCGATTCGGGCGAGAAGGTGCCCCAGGTACGGACAAGGATGCGGACTGCTTCATAATAGAGAGTGCGGAACAACGGAACCTCCTGTTCCTGCGCAGCAGCAGCCGTCCGCGCAGGGCATGGGGACTATAATAGCCGGGAGGAGCGCCATGATCCCGATTCTGTCCGTTTCTCTGCTCTCGCTCTCGCTTGTGGCCGGGACCCAGGGAATGCTCACCGGCAGCTTCGACATCCCCGTGGGTGACTACAGGTATGTGCTGTTCGGCCTCAACGAGCCTCAGAAGGACAGCGCGAGGGTCGAGGGGACGATCGGGGTGAGCCCCGACACGCTGGAGCTGGAGGTGCTCCTCTTCCACGTGGACGACTTCAACCGCTGGGTCTCCGACCAGGGGAACGTGGACACGCTCTTCGTCGCCAGGGTGCGATCAGGCCCTCTGACGGTACCGGTCCCCGGTTTCGGAGACTTCGTCATGGTGATGAGCAATCGGGGCAACTGGCAGGCGGCCCATGTGGATGCTGCACTGGAGCTGTCCTATGCAGGCTCGGGCGCCGGGCAGAACCAGCTCGTCGACGCCTCCAAGATAGTCCTGGTGATGATGGGCGCGGCGGCACTCGTCACCGTGTTCGCCGCAGCGGTCATCACCGAGAGGAAGAGGAGGTCGCGCATGCGCCGCCGCGCGGCGGCCGGGAAGGTTGACAGCAGACCCCCCGAAGCTTAATTTCCTACTGCTAAGGGGGAAATTGTGCTGATCATATCCACTCGAAGCAGGTACGGACTCCGGGCCCTTGCCGAGATGGCCCGGCTGGGGACTGACAATCCTCTGGCCCTGTCCGAGATAGCCGCCAGGGAGGAAGTCTCCACCCGGTACCTGGAACAGATATTCGGGAGGCTCAGAGCCGCCGGTATCGTCATGGGGCGCCGCGGGCCGGGCGGGGGTTACACGCTCGCGAGGCCGGCCTCGGAGATATCCCTCTTCGAGGTCGTCCAGACCCTCGAGAGAGGAGTCGTCTGCCCCGACTGCCTCACCGATGCCCCGGGGTGCGACGGTCCCCCGACCACGATGGAGACCTGCAAGCGCAGGGAATGGTGCCTGACAAGGAAGCTGTGGGCGATGCTGAGGGACTCCTGCCTCCGCACCCTGCAGGCAAACACTCTCGAGGATCTTGCCTGGGACAGGCTCCGGGAGGTCTGACCGAAATGTGGAAATACTCAGAGCAGCTGATGGATCACTTCATGAATCCAAGGAATGTGGGAGTCCTGGAAAGCCCTGACGGCCATGCGGAGGTCGGTTCGCCCATCTGCGGGGATGCGATGACGCTGGACATAGCGGTGGACGACTCGGACAGGATCTCGGAGATCAGGTTCAGGACCTTCGGCTGTGCGGGCGCAATCGCTTCCGCCTCTGCGCTGACCGAGATGGCCAAGGGCAAGACCCTTGACGAGGCCCTGGCGATAAAGAACAGGCAGATAGCGGACTTCCTCGGCGGAATGCCCGAGGAGAAGTACCATTGCTCCGTCATGGGCCACGAGGCCCTGCATGCCGCCGTCGCAGACTTCCGCAGGAAGTCGGCCCAGGTCGCAGAGGCGGCCTCCAGGCTTGCGGCCTCGAGGCCGGACGCCGGCCTCTCGCTGAAGAAGGCCCGGCCGGGGAAGGCGGTCTTCGTCGGCGGTTCGCCCGACCGCAGGCTCTTGATCTCAGAACTCTCCAAGGCCCTCTCCGAATCGCTGGGATGGCCGGTGGAAGTGGAGCTGGAGCAGGAATGAAGGTCTACCTGGACAACAACGCGACCACGGCGCTCGCACCCGAGGTGCTCGACGCGATGCTGCCGTATCTCCGCGAGCAGTATGGGAATCCCTCCAGCTTCCATACCTTCGGCAGTTCGGTCATGCCTGCCCTGGAGGCGGCTAGGGAGAGCGTGGCGGCCCTGCTGGGAGCGGCAGATGCCTCCGGAGTCTACTTCACGAGCGGAGGAACGGAGAGTGACAACTGGTCCCTTCGCGGGGCCGTGAGCCTCCACGAGTCCCGCCGGAGCATCGTGACGAGCGCCGTCGAGCATCCGGCCATTCTGGAGACCGCGAAGGAGATGGAGAGGGAGGGATACCCGCTCCGGGTAGTGAATGTCACCGGGGATGGCCTGCTCGACATGGACGGCCTGGGGAGTGCTCTCGATGCTTCAGTGGCTGTGGTATCCATCATGGCCGCGAACAACGAGACGGGCGTGCTGATGCCGCTCTCCGAGGTGGCGGAGGCGGCGCATTCCTCCGGCGCGCTGTTCCACACTGATGCCGTGCAGGCTGTCGGCAAGGTGCCTATGAGGATCGACGCCGACGAGATCGACATGCTGAGCCTCTCCGCCCACAAGTTCCACGGCCCCAAGGGAGTGGGAGCGCTGTACATCCGCGCCGGGCTGAAGCTCCCGCCCCTGATCCACGGCGGGCATCAGGAACGGGGCAGGCGCGCCGGAACCTACAACGCCGCCGGGATCATAGGGATGGGTCGCGCAGCCGAGATTGCACTGCAGAGGATGGGGATCGAGCGCGAGCAGGTGGGGCGTCTCCGCGCCCGCCTCGAGCAGGGGATACTCTCCTCCTGCCCGGGCGCGATGATCGTCGCTCCAGCCGCCCCCAGGCTTCCCAACACGGCCAACATCCTCTTCAGGGGAGTTGAGAGCGAAGCGATACTGACCCTTCTTGATCTGCGGGGGATAAGTGCCTCGTCAGGCAGTGCCTGCAGCACGGGCAGCAAGGACCCGAGCCACGTCCTGCTTGCGATGAACGTGGACCGCAACTGCGCCAACAGCGCCATCCGCTTCAGCCTCAGCCGCTATACGACCGACGCGGAGATAGACTACGTGCTGGAGGTCCTGCCGCAGGTGATCGCCAGGCTGAGGAGCATTTCGCCGTTTGCGTGAGGGAGATGCCGGGGCCTCCGGTCCCCCGGTCCCTCCTATCTCTCCGTCGTCATGCTGATGCCTGCGCGGAGCATCGTGCCGTCATTCCCCTGCAGTGCCGCGGAGCCTTGCAGGAACACGAAGAGGTCCTCCACGGGGGAGAAGACGACGCCGCAGGCGGCGGACATCGAGCCCAGAGTGGACCCGTACAGGCTGGCGAAGGCCTCCAGGTCGGGGCTGACGAAGCTGGTGCCGCCGAATCCGAAGTGCCCCGAGTCATCGATGTGATGCTGGAACGGATTGCCGCCCCCGTCCAGGGCGTACTCGGCCGAGGCGCTGAAGCGAAAGAGCCTGTATGTGGTGCTCGTGCAGAAACCTGCCGCCGCCTCCGAGCCCCTGTCGCGGGGGATCGATCCGGTCGGCAGTCTGAGCCTCCCCGTGAAGGAGAGAGCTGTTCCGCCGCGCGCCTCCTCGTAGAGGTACTTGCCCGAGAGCGTGAGGTCGCCCAGCGCGTGCCCCGACCGATCCCGGTCCGCGAGCCAGACCGGCACTTCCAGGCCTGCCTCGAATCCCCCGTGGAGCCCGGAGCAGGCCGAGAGTTCCGCGAGACATGTCGTTCCGCCTTCGGAGCGGTGACCCACGCCTGCCGAACAGCCGAACGCGATGGTGCCCCCCGGCAGGACATCGCTGACTGCCTGGCCCGGAAACGCAGTCAGCCCGCCGTCGATCGTCGCAAACGGGATCTGTCCCTGTGCAGCCGCCATCAGTGCGGCAATGAGCAGATTCATCCCGGCCTCCAAGGGAGGATGTTGACCAGCGGCGAAGATAGCCAGAGAATTGCTGCTGATCCAGCACTCGAGAGAGGAATGACGTGAAAGCATCCGCCGCCGCCGCCCTTCTGCTTGCGCTGATGGGGCTTGGGGGCCTCGGGATAGTGATCTTCAAGAAGCCCCCGCCTGCCCCGGTCGCCGTCGCCGGCTCTCCCGGCCGGCCGTCGATCGACTCTCTCTGCGGCCTGGTGGCCTACGGGAATGCGCCCAGGCCTCCCCAGACGAGAGGAGACACCACGATCCTCGTGATGGACCTCAACGACAGCCTCTACACCCCTGCACAGGCCAATCTCCTGCTGACCCGGGCCCTTGCCGCGTCGGGATGCCGTCACGACTCGACCGTCCTGCGGCCTGACGGGGGTCTGACCTTCTACTGCGGCTACCCCGACGGGCAGCCTCTCCGTCTCGAGCTCAGGCAGGTCGGCTCGATCTAGGATGGGCTTCGCTTTCGTTGACATGAAGCCTACGGCGCGGTATTGATCCGGCTCCAAAAGCTGTTGACTCCGGTCAATGTCGGGCCCCCGGGCAGGGCCCGCCATCTGGTCGTCTGCCATGGGCGGCTGCTCGCTTCCGCGCTACCGACAGCCCGACCTGCAGGGAGGATCCTCGGATGAAGTCGTCCCAGTCCAACTGGCGCCTCTGGAGTTCGATCGGCGTTCTGGTTGCATCGCTGATCCTGATCTGGCCGACGATCGGCTGGTACACGCTCCCCAAACTCGAGCGGGACAAGGCAGAGGCGAGCATCCAGCCCGAGACGGACAACCCGTACTTCAGCGAGCTCCTGAGTCAGATGCGCACCGAGGGCGGAGACCAGCTCCTGTCGCACTACCGCTCGGTATATGCACGGAGCGAGGGCACGCTCAGGCTCGGTCTCGATCTGCAGGGCGGAATGTATCTCTCCTACATAGTCGACCCGGGTCCGGGGATGGAGCCGGGCGAAGCCATCGACCAGGCCCTGGAAGTCATCCGCAACAGGATAGACGAGTTCGGCGTCTCCGAGCCGTCGATCACCAAGCAGGGCAACGATCGCATCGTCGTCCAGCTCCCGGGGGTGAGGGATCCGGCCCGCGCATGCTCGATAGTGGAGAGGCAGGCGCTGCTCGAGTTCAAGCTGGTCGCGTATCCGAATTCGGATGTCAGCATACCCTCCTCCGTCCCGGTGATCTCCGAGATCGACTCCTGGATGGCGGCCAACGCCCCCCAGACAGACACTACGAGCACGGTCTTCGCCGAGTCCACGGGTGCCGGGTACTCGCTGCCGCAGGGCGTCTCCACCGACTCCGCCGCTCAGGAGACCGGTCTCTCGGCCCAGCTGCCCGGTGGTTCACTGCCCGCATCCGTGCCCGGAATGGCGGGCACCGGTTTGTTCTCGGGCCTATTCACCTCCGCCAGCCAGGAAGTGGGACGAGTCCTCAGCGTCATGCCCGGCGACTGGGTGATCAGGTCGGGCGAGGACCGCGACCGCTTCATGGAGATCATCAGCAAGCCGGCGGTCGATTCGATCCTGGCCTCCCGCAACCTCCAGTTCGCCTTCACGCGGGAGATGGATACCACCGAAGGCCTCTGCGCTGCGGTCTTCCTCGTCCCCCGAGACATGACTCACGGGTGGGACTCGAACGTCTCGGTCTCCCGTCCCTACTACCTTCTCACCGGGGCCTCCCTTACCGATGTCTTCGTTCGGATGGGGGGACAGCAGAGCCTCAGCAACGCCCCGTATCTCATCCTGAACTTCGATTCGCAGGGAGCGTCGAACTGGGAGAGGATCACCGGGGAGAATGTCCAGGAGAGGGTCGGGATCATCCTCGACGGAACGCTGTATTCCGTTGCCACGATCAGCGAGAGGATCTCCGGCAGTGGAACGCGACTCTCGGGCGGCTTCACTCTCGAGGAGGCGAGGGACCTTCGCCTCGTGCTCAAGGCCGGCTCCCTGCCCGCGCGGCTGATAATCGCCGAGGAGCAGACGATAGGCCCCAGCCTCGGCCAGCATGCCCTGCACAGCGGGCTCATCGCGGCGCTCATCGCATTCGCGATCGTCGGCATCTTCATGCTGATCTACTACGGGACCGGCGGCTTCATCGCCCTCGGCGGTCTGATTCTCAGCATGCTCATGCTGTTCGCCGTCCTCTGCTTCCCGGGTCCTCTGGCCCAGCTTGGAGTGGCAGGCCTCGGGGCGACCCTGACACTGCCCGGCCTCGCCGGCATCGTCCTGACCATCGGCATGGCCGTCGACGCCAATGTGCTCATCTACGAGCGCATCCGTGAGGAGAGGCGTACCGGGAAGGGCATCAGGCCGGCCGTCGATGCAGGCTTCGCCAGGGCGTTCACCACGATCCTCGACTCCAACCTGACGACTCTGATAACCGCCCTCGTCCTGTACAGGTTCGGGACGGGTCCGATCCGGGGATTCGCAGTGACCCTGTCCGTCGGCATCCTGGCGAGCCTCTTCGGCTCGCTCGTCTTCGGTAGGTCGATGTTCGACCTGCTCCTGAAGAGGAAGAGCAGGAGCGACATCAACCTGGGCGTCACGAAGTTCTTCCTCGGCACGAAGTACCCGTTCGTTTCCAGGAGGAAGCTCTGGTACATCGTCTCCACCTGCGTGATCCTCGGGGGTGGCGTTGCATACCTCGCCAATGGCGGCTTCAACATGTCCATCGACTTCACGGGAGGCCTCGAGACCAATGTCGTGACGACCCAGCACTCCTCGGTCTACGATCTCGTCCAGTCCCTGTCCGGCCAGGGATTGCAGGGCGTCCAGGCCCAGTCGCTGGAGGACTACCAGGGGACGGGCAGCGCCTTCGTGGTAAGGACGCGCACGATGTCGGCCGACTCGGTGAATGCGGCGCTGCAGGCAGTCGGCTGCACTCCGATGGAGCAGTCGCAGGGATCGGGCCTCTCCTACATCAAGCAGATTGGCCCCAGAGTCGGATCCGAGCTGAGGACCAAGGCGGCCAACGCCATCATCCTGTCGTGGGTGGCCATCATCATCTACATCTGGTACAGGTTCCACTTCAAGTGGGGCCTGGCCGCAGTGCTCGCCCTGGTGCACGACACGCTCGTGACGCTGGGGTTCATCGCCCTGGTGCGGATCGAGATGAGCCTGACCATCGTCGCGGCCCTGCTGACCATCATCGGGTTCTCGATCAACGACACCATCGTGGTGTTCGACAGGATCCGCGAGAACAGGAAGCTGAGGAAGGGCAGGACATTCGAGGAGACCGTCGACATCTCGGTGAACGAGACCCTGAGCCGGACCATCATCACGTCGACGACGGTCTTCCTTGCCGCCCTCTCCCTGTTCGTTGCCAATGTCGGAGACATCTCGCGCTTCGCGCTGACGATGTGCTGCGGCGTGATAACCGGGACCTACTCGTCCGTATTCATAGCCAGCATGCCGCTTGTCGACTGGAGGGCACGGGGCCGCAAGAAGTCCTAGGGCATCCGGAAGGAGAGCGTCGGGGGCGGGTCGAAGGGCCCGCCCCTTCGGCATCCCGACCTACCCGGCGAAGGTCATCCGCACGGAAGCGCCACCCTCCGGCGCCGTGCCGTAGTCGACCCTTGCGCCGTGGAGCGCAGCAACCCGCTCGACGGTAGCGAGACCCAGACCTGAACCGGCACTGCCCGGCCCCTTCGCGAAGGGCCTTCCAAGGCGGTCCCTCATGTCCGAGCCGAACCCCTGGCCGTCGTCCCCTACCTCGATCCAGGTCTCGCCGCCCGAGGAGCCGATCGAGACAACCACCTTCGAAGAGGCGTGTCTGAAGGCGTTGCGGACCAGATTGGCCACCGCCCTGCCGAGCATCCTGCGGTCGGCGGTGACTGTGGCGCCTCCTGCGACTGCAAAGGAGACTCCCTGCCTGCTCCAGCTCTCGGCCGATGCCGCCTCCGTCGCAAGGGCGGCGAGATCGACCGTCTCAGCATCCAGGGTCTCGATCCTCGACAGGCGATTGTATGCAAGGAGCTCCGCCAGGAGAGAGTCGAGGCTCGTCAGATCCCTTTCCATGGCTTGGATCCGGTTGTCTGGCACGGACCCCGACTCTCTTATCAGCTCCAGGGCGAACCTGATCCTCGCCAGGGGCGTGCGGATCTCGTGGGCGACACTGCCCAGGAGCTCCTGGTGCGATCTGACGAGGTCGGATATCCTGCCGGCCATGGAGTTGAATGTGGCCCCCATGGAGTCGAGGATGTCGCCGTCCTCGCTTGCAGGCACCCTCACTCCGAGATCACCCGCGCCGAGCCGCGAGGTGGCCGCCTCGAACTGCCCCAGCCTCTTCCTCAACGGACCGAGCGAAAGGAGCAGGACAAGTCCCTCCGCCGCCAGGAGGATTCCTATGAAGATCCAGATCGGACCGCGGCCGAGGAGCCTGCGGCCTGGCGGAAGCAGGGGCACCTCGACTGCGAAGCCTCTTTCGGAAATGAACCCGGGGAGCAGGACGCGTCCCGGCCCAGGCTCCGGCGGGCGAGATGGCGGGGCCGAGGGACCCATCAGGACTATCCTCGCGTCCATCCCCATCGAGTCCGACATGGCCATCACCCGCTCCGGCGTCGCATCGGGCACCGCCTCGATCCTGCCCCTGAACTCCTGGAGTCTCCTGCGGGAATACTCCTCCGCCCTGCTCGGGAGCACCCTGAAGACGAAGAGGGCGGAGATCGCCACGACTACGATGATCACGACGGCCAGGGGCAGATAGATCCTCATGAACAGCCGATTCACAGGGGCTCCTCCGGGCTCGCGAGCAAGTATCCCACTCCTCGCACGGTCCTTATCAGATCGGCCGCACCCTCGGCCTCCAGCTTCTTCCTGATCCGGGAGACGATCACGTCGACTGAGCGGTCGAAGGAGCTGAAGTCGATCCCACGCAGCTCCTCTACGAGATGACTTCGCTCCTGGACCCTTCCGGCCCTGCGGGCGAGCAGGCCGAGGAGATCGAACTCGGTGGTCGTCAGTTCGATGAGCCTGTCCTCCCAGGATGCGGTCCTTGCCCCATAGTCTATCCTGAGCGGGCCGACGCGGATGGACTCTGCCGCGTCGTCGCCGGAGTTGCGTCGGAGAAGGGCCCTGATCCTGGCGAGCAGAACGCGCGGAGAGACGGGCTTCGGCACGTAGTCGTCCGCTCCTATCTCGAGCCCCACGACCTGGTCGGTGTCTTCGCCCAGGGCCGTCAGGAAGAGGATGGGGCCGCGCCAGCTCCTGCGCAGGTCCCTGCAGATGTCCAGACCACTGCCGTCCGGGAGCATTATGTCGAGCACCACCAGATCCGGGCGGAGGGCCGTGATCTTCCGAACCGCCTCGGCCGCCCGGGGTAGAACCTCGACGGAGAAGCCGTGCCCCGAGAGGTACTCGACGAGGAGCGAGGCGAGCGCCGGATCATCCTCTACCGCCACTATCTTCGGTCCTGCAGACAAGACGGCCTTTCCAGGGTTGACAGGAAGGCAACTGCGCCTATTCTAAGCACCTGTCTGATAGCGTCCAACGCATGGGAGGCCTGATGAGAGCCTTTGCGGTCCTGCTTGCCGGGGCGATGGCAGTCGCCTGGGCTTCGGAAGGAAGCCAGTCCTACACCCTCTCATACCCCGGGATCGTCTTCGAGTGGCTCCCTGCGGAGATGGCCCTGCCGGTGGCCGGGACCCTGGACGCGGAGTCGGGCTCGATAGCCAGCTCGCCATCTTCCAAGGGGATAGAGTACCATGTGTTCTACTGGCAGGAGGAGATCCCCCTGGGAGAGGCCCAGGCGTCCTGGATCCAGACCCGTCTGCCCTCCGTCCTGTCGGCCGACCTCGGCGGCCGCCTGCAGGTCGGCGTTCCCACCTGGACGGAGGGAAGCCAGTTGTCGGAGCACAGGAATACCGGGTCGCTCGGCCTTCTGGTGAGGGCGAACTTCAACGTGATCAACGAGGCCGGGGATGTCCTGGGAGTCGGCCGAGCCTATGCCTCGTTCAGGAATGGCTACTCGGTGCTGATGTACTGCCTCGCTCCCGCTGCCTCGGCTCAGCAGGCCGTGAGTTCTCTGGACGGGATCGTGGCGATGGCTCATCTGGCGGAGTAGGCCGGCCGGCGCCTCTGCCGTCCGCCCGGGAGCCTACTCGATGACCGAGACCGTCCCGTCCCCCGAGTTCGTCACATACAGCCTGTCGCCCGAGGGCAGGACGCAGATGCCGTAGGGCTCGGCTCCAACGCCCACGGTCCCCACGACCGTCCAATCGTCCGTCCGCACCGTGAAGACGGAGTCCGCGCCTGCGCAGGCCACGCACACGTAGTGACCATCCGGCAGGGCGCAGAGCTAGTCGGGGATGGCTCCTGCATCGGCATCACCCGCGAGGATGTTGTTCGAGGTCTCGACAGCCTCGACATCGTTCGGTCCCCGGCACGCGACGAACGCCGCATCGAGGGCCGAGGCGGTCGGAGCCGAGCCCGGCACGGCGAATCCGGGCACACACGCGCAGGGCGAAGGGGCACGGTCGCAGACCTTGGAGGAGTCCCCGGTGAACTCCACCGACAGATCGGAAGGAGTGAGGCCCGGCCCCACCGGGCTCTTGCCGCAGGAGATCGTCAGCGCCAGTGCTGTTGATGCCGACAACAGACTGCGAAGCCGACCCATCTCTCTCCTCCTCTCACCCCCATGATGTGCAGACCTGATGCATGCCTTTCACGGGATGTCATGGATGAAGCCTCTTCTGATCAGATAGGCACTCACACTGTCCGCGATGAGCGCTGCTCCGGCTTCGCTGTAGTGGATCCCGTCATAGTAGAGATCCTCGCTGTTAGGAATCGCCGACGAGAGGTCGTAGTAGTCCGCACCCTCTTCGACGCAGACGTCGATGATGTCCTGGTTGACCATGTTGACCAGGCGGGCCAGGGTCGCCGCTGAGATGCACCCGTCCCGGGGATGGATGTTGTTGTCCAGGATAGAGCGCCAGCGTGGGGTGTCCTCGTAGAGCAGGGGCTGTGTGAGGATGATGGGGACGGCGCCGTTCTCCCTGGCAAGCTCGATCATGCGGCGGACGTTCGACTTCGTCAGGTCGGGGTCGATGAGGAGGTCGTGCAGGTCGGAAGGCAGTGTCAGTTCAGGTTCCGGAAGCGGTTCGGTATCCATCCGGAAGGGCCAGGAGTTGCCTACAACGGGGACCTTGTCGATGTAGGCCTTCCTGAGGTAGTAGGCGGTCTGGACGATCCTGCTGTGGCGGAAGATCCAGGTCCACATCTCCTGATCGTGATGCCTGTATGCCCGTGTGGTGGAGGCAGGCTCCAGGTCGAAGTTGCCCCTCTCGTTGAGTCCGATGAGGAAGATCACGAAGTCGGGCTCGATCCTGGGGATGACCTCCTGCATCAACACGACGTGTGCAACGGTACTGTGTCCTGGGACACCGGCGTTGCCTACCCAGGTTCTCGGATTCACGCGCCTGAGGTCTTCCTGGAGGAGCCACGGCCAGGTCCTCTCGTCGTCCAGGATGTAGCACCTGGTGGTGCTCCCGCCAACGCATACGATGGTCTGCCACTCCCGCCAGTCTTCAGGTGGTTCCTCCCCCCGCATGCCCCAACGGTTGGTCGAGAAGACCCCGGTCCTCGACACTCCGGGAAGGTCGCCGTTCTGGATCTGGAGCCGGATGTTGGGGCGAAGGTCCAGAGCAGGATGGAATATCCGGGCGGGCGTCAGGATGCGAAGGGCGATCTCCAGCAGGAGGATCCCGAGCAGCACTGAGCATATCGACATGCATGCGCGTCCGCCGAAGAGGCGCGCACGCCCCGGCCCGGCCGCCGCGATGCCCCCGGAGACAACCGCCAGGATCAGGATCACGAGCCCTTCTGCGAAGCCATCGTCGCCGGCCAGAGGTATGAGCGCCGAACCTGTGAAGTGGAGGAGCAGGATGGCGGGGATCCCGAGGAAGGCAAGCCACTCGAGGAGAGACCCCATCGTAGACAGACGGTGGAGGAACCTCTCCAGGATGGACACGACCCGCCCGCGAGCCAGCCCGAGCCAGAGTACCGCACCAGCAACCGGGAGGGCCGAAACCAGTACCAGGACGAAAAGCGGGAGCGAGTAGCGTCCGAATATCTCGGGACTCTCGCTCCTCGATCCGGCCAGGACCAGCCATGCACGAACGTACCCGAACATCGCAGCGCAGGAAGCCAAACCACAGAAGAGCCTCTTCATGACCGGTCCTCCGTCAGTCTGACAAATGTAAGATAGAACCTTTTGTCCAAGGCGGAAATGCCGGGGCGTTCGTGCAGGCAGTGAGCGAAGCGCACGCAGGAAGCGCCATGTCAAAGGCGGCCCAAGGGACGCCGCAGGTGATTGTCTCTTGCTGACTTCCTTGACTACCCTCTGATGCTGCTCGACAGTCGTTTCTCGATCAGTATTAGCCGGGATCGGGTGATGTCTCTCGTTGTTCCATCGGACGGAACAACTGGCGACGCGGTCAAATCCTGCTTCGCATGATGTAACGGGCTGTCACTGCTGAATTTGCCGAAGGAGAAGCTCGAGGAGATCGCTGCCCTGGGGGATCACTGGAAGAAGAGGATGGTTGCGGGGAGGGAGCTGAGGGGAGCAAGGCTGTGCAGAAGGCGCTCCTGATGACCTTCCGGGTGTGCCTTCAGGAAACTTGACATCCAACTATCGCTGCTTGATAGTGAATCTGGAGAATAATATGGCCGCCCCTTGAAGGGAGTCATGCCATGAAGCCGGCCCTGCCTGCCCTTCTGCTCATTCTGGCATGGCCATGCTTCTCTCAGCCTGCCTCGAATGCCATTCCAGTAATCGCGATGAAGGCCGGCCAGAGTGACGGCCTCTACGACATCTCGATGGAGACCCTCTGCCTTCTCAACTGGCACTACTTCGACGGGGTGTGGCTCGAGGAGTGGCCATCATATCCTCAGATGCGGAGCGCCATGGCTCTCTGCGACAGCACGGGGATGTGGGCTACCGCTTCGATCCCCTGGCTCGGCGAGTTCGGCAACATCCTGTGCAACGACAGCTGGGCGAGGTACTTCGACGCTGCGATCTCCGACTCGTCGGCGTTCATCCATACGGACACGGCAGGTGAGGCCATCCTGGACTCCCTCGGTCCTGTCCGGATGGACTCGATGATGGCAGCATGGTGCGACTCTCTGATCAAGTATGAGGATGGCTGGGAGACGCTCTGGTACTACGACATCTGGAACGAGGCCCCGGCGTATCAGCGCCGCTGGATGACCGATGCGGCCTTTGCCTACGACGGTTACTTCCCGAGCGTGTTCACTCAGGACACGTCTATGGCGGAGGTCGGGACGACGAGCAGCTGGTCATGGCTGACGCACGTCGCCCGGGACCGTGGCGAGGACCATCCGATCTCGATCACATTCAGCGCCATGCACCGGATAGGCTCCTGGGCAGGCTATCAGACCAAGGACTACTCCCTCGCGCCGACCTTCCATACCCAGGCCAATTCGGTCAGGGCATACATGGCGACGCAGTACCTGGGATTCCCGCTGCCTTCGCCTCCGACTCCGGCATCGAATGCTCCGAGGATCCTCGGCTACAATGCATACCCATTCAGACAGGTCGGAACGGCCTGGGAGGATTCCCTGGGTTGTTCGTCTCTCGGCGATGAACTCCACACCTGGATGCTGGAGCATTACGAGGAGGGGCTGGACTCAACGATAGTGGTGGCTGCCCTGGAAGACCACTTACCTGTCCATTACCATCCCCAGGCATTCGGGGCGTGCGGCGATACTCTTGTCTGGGGCAGGGAGGCCGTTTCTCCCCCTTTCCCTCCGGACACGATTCCCGTCATGGACTACCACAGCTACACATATCGCCTTCCCTCTCCATCGGAGTTCCGGATGCTCTGCAACGACGCCCTGATGAGGCAGGCGAAGGGCATCTTCCCGTACAGCATCAGGGGGTATCCCGAGCCCCCCGGTAAGTACTACGCAGGCCTTCTGGACGAGGATCTCATCCCCTACGACGCCCCCTACGAGGAGTGGGTCTACGGTGAGAGGCCGACCGACGACTTCTACTACGCTCCGCCAGACAGCCTCCCGCCGTTCCGGCCGGGCTTCGATCCTCTGTTTCATCTGGATGGCAGGCCCACCACTTCGGGAGCCAGAGCTCAGCAGGACTACCTTGAGTGGAAGTTCGCGCCGTACGGGCGCCTCTGGGACAGCATGCGGGAGACCCTGGGGGAGATAGCCTGGATGGCCCCGGAGCTGTCCGGCCTGTGGTGGCTGGAAGGGACGGGGCATCCCGATGCAGTGGAGATCGACTGGCCCGACACGTGCTGGGCAGGTCCGCAATGCAGGATCTTCACGGACGGCACGGAGACGCGGTACTACCTGTACTACCTGAACCGGTGCTGCCGCGACTCGTCGCACGTGTTCTGGCTGAGTGCATGCCACGACAGCCTGGACTTCCCGTCGATGTACGCGCTGGATCACTCGAGGCGCTTCATCGTTCCCAGGGAGACGCTGGACGACCAGCTCTTCGCCTTCGGGGACACCCTGGAGGCCGGGCAGGGCAGGCTGCTGGAGTTCATCCCGTCGCATGTCGACGCGGACCTGAGGATCACCCGGCCGGACATCACGGCAGGCACCGGGCCGGTGGCTCCGGGGCACGACTTCGGGTTCACGGTGGGGGATACCGTCATCGTCCTTGCAGCGGTCTACAACATGGGCACGGAGGGTGCCGAGGAGGTCCCTGTCAGCCTTACGAACACCACGGAGGAGATCCCTGTGGTGATCGGCAGGGACACGCTGTCGTTCGACGGGCTGTCGCTTCAGGGCTACGAGACGGATGAAGCCACGGCGGAGTTCAGATGGGTGCCGGTGGTCCCCGGGGCATGCCGGATGCGGATAGACGTCGCCTCGGTGCCCGACGAGCCTGACACGCTGGACAACACGACTACGGCGCTGTTCCTGATAGAGCCGAGGGACTACTCCACGGCGGTGCTCGACGCGCCCTGGGACATGACCGAAGCCACGACCAGCCCTCCGGCGTGGAAGACAGCCGACGTCGACAGCCTCTGGGGCTACCAGACGGCCTTCACCGATTCCATCGGCGGGATGTTCGAGGGGACGGTGCGGTCCGACTCGGGCACGACGAACAGGCTCTATCTGCACACCCCGGGCAACGGAGCGATAGACGGGGACACCTGGGACCGGTTCAGCCTGGCCTGCCATACCGGGGTCGACTGCGCCGTCATCCTGGGCTGGACCGACTCTCGGCACGGAACCGGCTCGGTGCAGGTCGGGACAGCCGACGAGGGCTGGACCATCCTGGAGCCCTATGATCTGCAAGGCTCGTGGTCGGGCAAGGACATCAGTAGGTTATGGTTGCGGTTCCAGCCGGCCGGGATGGGCGCGTTGCCCGTTCGCATCGGCTGGGTGAGGCTTACGGAACAGGAGGAAGGGAGATGAAACAGGTGCTCATTCTGGCCGCCTTCCTCTCCTCCTCTGCGGCCATGGCCGACGACCC